>Ga0208223_1000060_pt1 | contig 26432 bp, 27 predicted proteins | sample LakMenE07Oct09ns_FD_150678 | JGI IMG/M metagenome (GOLD analysis project Ga0208223, IMG submission 150678) | Freshwater microbial communities from Lake Mendota, WI - 07OCT2009 deep hole epilimnion ns (SPAdes) | ecosystem: Environmental > Aquatic > Freshwater > Lake > Epilimnion/Euphotic zone ...
CCCCTCAGCACCCACCAGACTTTGGAGCGGTAGTTCAGTTGGTTAGAATACCGGCCTGTCACGCCGGGGGTCGCGGGTTCGAGTCCCGTCCGCTCCGCCAAAACAGAAACCTCGGGCCGAATGGCTCGGGGTTTTTTTTTGCTCGCTTATTTTTCATTGCCTGAAATATTCAGGTTTCAATCTGTTTTAGGAACAGGGTTATGCTATTAGAGATTAGAGAAAAGGTGCAAGGCGTATTCGCGTCTATCATTTTGGTATTGATTTGTGTGCTATTTGGTTTGTGGGGCATACAAAATTACTTAGGTGGTGGTAAAGAGGCTCCATTGGTAACCGTTGGTGATAAAGAGTTCTTCCAACGTGACGTTAGCCAAGCCTATCAACAATATGCTCAAAATCTTGCGGGCATGAAGTTTGATGAAAACAGCATCAAAAAACAGGCAATTGAAAAATTAATTCGCGACGAAGTGTTGTTACAACACGTTCAAGACGAAAAATTATTAGTAAGTGATGAAGCGGCAAGACGCTTTATCCAAACCTTGGAATATTTCCAAAAAGACGGCAAATTCGACAAAACTCAGTATCAAACCCTGTTAAGTTCTCAGGGCATGTCATCTGATGAATTTGTTGCTCGAATCAAAAAAGCTTTGGTGATGGAACAATTCCAAAAGGCGATTGTTGACAGTAGTTTTGTCACTCAAACCGAAGTAGCTAACTATTTCAAAATCCAAAATCAAAAACGTGATCTTGAATATCTAACCATACCTTTAGCACCGAGTTCTCAAACGCCTAGCGAAGAAGAAATCAACGCTTATTATCAACAACATCAAGATGCTTATCAGACTGAAGAGCAAGTAGCGATTGATTATGTTGAATTGTCATTGGATAAATTAGCTGCCGAAGTTAAACCTACCGAAGAGCAGTTAAAAGCCTATTACGAAGAACAAAAAGCCCAATTCAGCAGCAAAGAGCGTAGACGGATTAGTCACATCTTATTTGCTTTCACTAAAGATCCAGCGGCAGACCAACAAGCTTTAGAAAAAGCCTTAAAAGCCAAGCAAACACTTAGCAATAAAGATTTTGCCAGCTTAGCAGCCGAAGTGTCTGATGATAAATTAACCGCTAAAAAAGGCGGCGATTTAGGCTTGTTCAATGTTGGTGTCATGGAGAAATCTTTTGAAGAAGCGGCCAGCTCACTCAAATTAGGTGAAGTATCCGAGCCAGTTAAATCAGCATTTGGTTACCACTTAATTAAAGTAACCGAATTAACAGCTGGTGAAGCCAAATCCTATGAAGCGGTTAAAAGCGAAATTACTAAGGCCTATCAAAAAGCCCAAGCAGAAAGCCAATTTAATGCTTTAGGCGAAAAATTAGCCCAAGTTAGCTATGAAAATCCAGACAACCTTGCCGCAGCTGCTAATGTCTTAGGTGTTGCCGTCAGTCAAACCGGCTTATTTACTCGTAGCCAAGGTCAAGGTGTTGCCGCTGATGAAAAAGTCCGTTTAGCGGCATTTTCTGAAGAAGTCTTAAAAGGCAACAACAGCGAACCGGTTGAAGTCGGTAACGAGAAATTAGTGGTTTTACGAATGAAATCGCATTCTCCGGCTACCACTAAAGACTTGAAAGAGGTTAAATCGCAAGTAGTTACCGCTTTGCAACACGATAAAGCGCAACAAGTTGCCACAGCCACCGCTGAGCAAATTCGCAGTGAATTGTTGGCTGGTAAAACCTTGGCTCAGCTTGCCGATGCTCAGCATTTAACATTGAAAAAAGTTAATGGCTTAGCACGTAATACCAGTGATTTGTCACCGCTAGTTAGTCAGGCCGTATTTAAAGCCGCTAAGCCTCAGGCGGGCAAAGCTAGTGTGGTAGTGATTGATGATGTCGCTGGTGGCAAAATTGTCGCTAACATCGTTAAAGTCACCGAAGGCAGCGTAAGCGAAGCAGACAAAGCGAAATTGCCAGTGATTGAGAAAAACATGGCAACTGCATTTGGTAAAGCACAGTTTGAAGCGGTGTTAAATGCCCTACAAGCTAAAACCGATATTGCAATTCGCGAAGAAAAACAGCAATAAACCAAAATAGCGCTACAAAAAAAGGGAGCCTAGGCTCCCTTTTTTATGTTTGCTTGAAATGCTTAGCTAGCTGCTAAACCAGCAATGTTGTAACCGCAATCAACATAAGTGATTTCGCCTGTCACACCAGAAGCCAAGTCAGAGCACATAAACGCCGCCACATTACCCACTTCTTCAATCGTTACATTACGTTTTAATGGCGCAGTATCAGCCGCTTTGCTCAGCATCGATTTGAAATTGTTGATACCCGATGCAGCCAAAGTTCTGATTGGACCAGCAGAAACTGCATTGACGCGAGTACCTTCAGCACCTAATGCCACAGCCATGTAACGGACATTGGCTTCCAAGCTGGCTTTAGCCACGCCCATCACGTTGTAATTTGGAATAGCGCGTTCAGCGCCTAAATAGCTCAAAGTCAACAAAGAACCATTACGTCCCGCCATCATCTTACGACCGGCTTTAGCCAAAGCAGTAAAGCTGTAAGAGCTAATATCGTGAGCGATTGAGAAGTTTTCGCGGGTAGTGGCTTCAACATAATCGCCGTCTAAAGCTTCGCGCGGTGCGTAAGCAACAGAATGAACGATACAATCCAAACCATCCCAATGTTTAGCCAATTCGACAAACACGTTATCGATGTGTGCATCATTACCCACATCCAGTTCCATGGTGATATTAGAACCGCATTCAGCGGCCATTTCTTCCACACGGCTTTTCAATTTGTCATTTTGATAGCTGAACGCCAATTCAGCGCCTTGACGATGCATAGCTTGAGCAATACCCCAAGCGATAGAGCGATTGCTTGCCAAGCCGACAATCAGGACGCGTTTACCTTGCATAAAACCCATTAGATTTACCTCTTTATTAAATGGCTTGTTGTAGAATGGCGGCAAGTATCTATGACCCATCTAATGATGTCCAGCACTTTGTCAGCCTATAAAATCTCAATATTCTCAATTGCCCTGTTTGCCTTTTCGCAAACTGGATGTGATGTTTCGCAACTAAATAATCCGTATCCCAAAGCGGATGCCGAGAAGTCGGTATTGTATTCATCATTTGCTGAGCGACCTAAACACCTCGATCCTGCTGTCGCCTACAGTAGCGATGAATATGGCTTTATCGGCCAGATTTACGAACCGCCTTTGCAATATCACTATCTGAAGCGACCTTATCAATTACAGCCATTAACCGCTAATGCCATGCCGGTGTTGCGATTTTTGGATCAAAAAGGTCAGCCGTTGCCAAATAATGCGCCAGAATCAGCGATTGCTTACAGCGAATATCTCATCGATATAAAACCAGGCATTCGCTATCAACCGCATCCAGCCTTTACACAAAATACCCAAGGCCAGTTTGTTTACCATCAGCTAAATCAAACCCAATTGGCCGAGATTAATACTCTGTCGGATTTTGCTGAGCAACAAAGCCGCGAGTTAACAGCTGACGATTATGTTTACCAAATCAAACGCCTAGCCTATCCAAAAATCCAATCGCCAATTGCCGAGCTAATGGCTGGCTATATTGATGGTTTCAGTGAATTTGCCCAAAGCTCCGCAAAACTGCCGATTACCGAATTAAAAAATCAACCTATGCGCGGGGTGGAAGCCATCAACGCCCATCAATATAAAATTCGCATCAAAGGCCAATATCCGCAATTTCAATTCTGGTTAGCAATGCCGTTTTTTGCGCCTATGCCTTGGGAAGCCGACGCCTTTTATGCTCAAACCGAACTGAAAAACAAAAACATTAGCTTGGATTGGTTCCCCATTGGCACTGGCCCTTATTGGTTAGAAGAAAATAATCCAAATCGGCGCATGGTGTTAGCCAAAAATCCCAATTACCACGCAGATTTTTATCCGACTGATGGTGATGTGGGGGATAGTGAAAAAGGTTGGTTAGAAGATGCCGGCAAGCCTTTGCCCTTGGTCGAGCGCGTGGTTTATACCTTGGAAAAAGAAACCATTCCTTACTGGGCTAAGTTTTTACAAGGTTATTACGATGCTTCAGGGATTGCCTCCGATAGTTTTGATCAAGCCGTGCAATTTTCCGGTAGCGGTGATCCGCAACTAACGCCCTTAATGCAGGAAAAACAAATTCAGCTGCAAACTTCGGTATCGGCTTCGCTGTTTTACCTAGGTTTTAATATGCTGGATAACGTGGTTGGCGGTGATTCAGAACGGGCACGAAAACTACGCCAAGCAATTTCTATCGCTGTCGATTACGAAGAATTTATCGCCATTTTTGCCAACGGTCGTGGCGTTGCCGCACAAGGCGCGTTGCCGCCGGGGATTTTTGGGTATCAAGAAGGTCAAGTGGGGATCAATCCTGTGGTTTACGATTGGCAAAAAGATCAGCCGCAACGCAAAACCATAGAACAAGCCAAACAATTACTAGCCGAAGCTGGTTACAGCAACGGCATAGACCCAAAAACTGGCGAAGCTTTATTGTTGTATTTCGACACTACAGCAGTCGGCACTGATGACCGAGCCTTAATGAATTGGTATCGCAAACAGTTTGAAAAGCTAGGGATTCAATTAGTGATTCGCGGTACCGACTACAACCGCTTCCAAGAAAAAATGCGTACCGGCGCGGCGCAGTTATTTGTCTGGGGCTGGAATGCCGATTACCCCGATCCTGAGAACTTCTTTTTTCTACTCTATGGCCCTAATTCCAAAGTCAAACAAGGTGGTGAAAACGCCGGTAATTACGCTAATCCGCAATTTGATCGCTTATTTGAACAAATGCGTAATATGCCTAACGGTGCTGAACGGCAAAAAATTATCGACCAAATGCAAAACATCATTCGCCAAGATGCACCGTGGTTATTTGGCTATTACCCAAAAGACTTTGCTTTGTTTCACAGCTGGTATCACAACTTGAAACCGGCGCGAATGATCGTTAATCGACTGAAATATAGCCGCATTGATAGCCAAGATCGGGAGCAAAAACGCCAACAATGGAATCAGGCGCAATTTTGGCCGGTGATTTTGATTGGCTTAGGATTAGCGGGTTTAGTTTGGCCGGTGATTCGAGCTTATCGCCGTCGGCAACAGGAGACGCAAAATGATTAACTATTTGATACGCCGTTTGCTTTACGCCTTGCCGCTATTAATGGCGGTTAACGTGCTGACCTTCGTGTTGTTTTTTGTCGTCAATAGCCCTGATGACATGGCGCGAATGCAGTTAGGCCAAAAGCGGGTCACAGAACAAGCGATTGCTAACTGGAAGCATCAACACGGCTACGATTTGCCGTTGTTATTCAATAGTGATGAACAAGGTGCTAAACAGCTCACCACCACTATTTTTTATCAAAAATCGATTAATTTGTTTTTATTCGATTTCGGTATTTCAGACAGTGGCCGAAACATCGGTGCCGATATTCAACAGCGGATGTGGCCTAGTTTGGCCTTGGCTTTACCGTCATTAATCGTCGGTTTGTTGGTCAATATCAGTTTGGCATTATTCATGGTGTTATTCCGCAACAGCTATTTGGAGCTGGGCGGCAGCGTGTTATTAGTGATGCTGATGTCGATTTCATCCTTGTTTTACATCATCGGTGGCCAGTTTTTGATTGGTAAATTACTGAAATGGGTGCCGATTTCTGGTTATGACTCTGGTTGGTCGGCGATCAAGTTTTTGATGTTGCCGGTGATGATTAGCGTGGTGGCGGGGATTGGTTCCGGTGTGCGTTGGTATCGGAGTTTGTTTTTAGAAGAGGTCGAAAAAGACTATGTCCGCACCGCTCGTGCCAAAGGGCTTAGCGAAACCCAAGTTTTATTCAAACACGTTTTGCAAAACGCCATGATCCCGATTTTAACCGGCGTAGTGGTGGTGTTGCCGCTGTTATTCATGGGTAGCTTGATTATGGAATCGTTTTTCAGCATCCCCGGTTTAGGTAGTTACACCATCGATGCGATTAATCGCCAAGATTTTGCCATCGTCCGTTCTATGGTGTTTTTAGGCTCGGTTTTATACATCGCTGGTTTGCTGTTAACCGATATTTCCTACACCTTAGTCGATCCGCGCGTGAGGTTAAGCTGATGTTAGTGTTATGGACGGATGCGCTGATTTATTTGCTGGTACTGGCTTCGCTGGGCTTAGTTTGGTATTTATCCCGTCAGCAACCTATGCGGCGGCCTTTGACCAAGTTGCTTAGCAGTCCGGTAGCGATGGCGACCTTAACTTTATTGCTGTGTTTTGGATTGATAGGTTTACTGGATTCCATCCATTTTAAAAATACCGAAAGCAACGGCAACGAAGCCATCAGCGTTTTAGATCGTGCTTGCGATGCCATGCGCTCAAATGGTGAAAAAACCTATTCCGAACCATTTGCCGCTTATTTATACAGCAAAGAAACCATTACCCAACCTGACGGCTCGACTCGCTGGGATTATCCACGGCTAAAACACGGTGGCGCAGATTTACAAAATCCAGATACTGATTTGATGGCTGACGTGATCACCAAAGCTAGATTGGGGATGGTGAAAGCGGTGCTGGTATTGGGGTTGTTAATCTGGTTGCTGACTAAAGCCAATCGCCGTTTGTTATGGCAACCACCCAGCGCTAAAGCGGTTTGGTTGGTATTAAGCCTAGTAATTACGCTGACTTATAGTTTGTGGCTGTTGTCGAATGATTACCATGTTTTCGGCACCGATAAAGTCGGTGAAGACGTGTTTTATCAAGCCTTAAAAAGCATACGCACAGGCTTAGTCATTGGTTGTTTAACTACCTTGGTGATGTTGCCGTTAGCGATAGTATTCGGCATCATGGCCGGATTTTTTAAAGGCTGGATTGACGACCTAATTCAATTTATCTACACCACGCTAAATTCAATCCCCAGCGTGCTACTCATCGCCGCATCGATCTTAATGGTGCAGGTTTACATGACCAACCATGCCGAAGATTTTAATAATTTATTAGTCCGCGCCGACATGCGCTTGCTGTTTTTATGCCTGATTTTAGGCGTCACCAGTTGGACTGGTTTATGCCGAATGCTCCGCGCCGAAACATTAAAGCTACGGGAAATGGAATATGTGCAAGCCGCGCAAGCTTTAGGCGTTAAGCCTGCAATGATTTTATACCGCCACATTCTGCCCAACGTCATGCACATTGTTTTAATTTCAGTGGTGTTAGATTTTAGTTCTTTAGTGTTGGCTGAGGCAGTGTTGTCTTATATCAACATCGGCGTTGATCCTACTACCCATAGCTGGGGCAATATGATTAATGGTGCGCGGCTGGAAATGGCAAGAGAGCCGGTGGTTTGGTGGTCATTAGCGGCTGCGTTTGTGTTTATGTTTAGCTTGGTATTAGCGGCTAATTTGTTTGCTGATAGTGTCAGGGATGCGTTTGATCCGAGGAGAGCGGAGCGTGGCTGAAAGTTTATTGAGTATTAATCATTTAACGGTCGCCTTTAATCAAAACAAAGTTGTTGATCAAATCAGTTTCGAGGTTTTTGCCGGTGAAACCTTCGCCCTAGTTGGCGAATCCGGCTCAGGTAAATCGCTAACTGCATTAGCCGTGATGCGGTTATTGCCCAATGCGGCAACTATGCGAGCTGACAGCATTCAGCTTGGCAATGACGATATTTTAAAAATCCCTGAAATCGATTTTTGCCAGTTTCGTGGGCGGCGGATTGGGTTTATTTTTCAAGATCCGATGTCGTCGTTAAATCCGGTGATGACAATTGGTGCACAGATTGCTGAAGTATTGAATATTCATTTTCAATTGTCGGCCGAGCAAGTTAAACAACAGGTCTTGGATTTATTGGCGCAGGTGGAAATTCCTAATCCAGAAACTCGAATCAATGCCTATCCGCATCAATTGTCTGGTGGTCAAAGGCAGCGGGTGATGATTGCGATGGCGTTGGCGGGTAAGCCGGATTTATTGATTGCTGACGAGCCAACCACGGCTTTGGATGTGACGATACAGGCGCAGATTTTGGCGTTGCTGAAAACCATTCAGCAAAAAACTGGCATGGCGTTATGGTTGATTAGCCATGATTTGGCTTTGGTATCGAACATTGCCGACCGAATCGCGGTGATGCAGCAGGGCAAAATCGTCGAAATGGCCAGCACTAGCCAGTTTTTTCAACAAGCTAAGCATCCTTATAGTTTGAAATTGTTGGCCGCTTTGCCGAGGATGGAGAGTTGTTTAGGCAAAACCATAAACGCTAATCAGCCTTTGTTAAAGGTTGAACAATTCAAAGTCTATTACCCAATCAAGAAAGGCTTGTTTCAGCGTGTGGTGGGGCATGTCAAAGCGGTGGATGGTGTCAGTTTTGAGTTGCGCCAAGGTTCGACGTTGGCGTTGGTGGGTGAGTCGGGTTGCGGTAAAACCAGCTTAGGCAAAGCTTTATTAAATTTGATTCCGGCAACTGCTGGCAGTATGTGGTTGAACGGTGCCGATTTAACTCAGTTGCAAGGCGAGGCTTTACGTCAGCAACGCGCAGAAATGCAGATTATTTTCCAAGACCCGTTTGCGGCGATGAATCCACGGATGTTGGTTGGCGAGATTATTGCCGAAGGTTTGTTGGCTTTACGGCCGGAAATTAGTCGCGAGCAGCGGCAACAAATCGTGGCGGATTTATTACGGCAAGTCGATTTACCAGCGGACGCAGCTTTACGTTATCCACATGAATTTTCGGGTGGTCAGCGGCAACGGATTTGTATTGCTCGGGCTTTGGCGGTTAAACCGAAGTTGATTATTTGTGATGAACCGACCAGCGCTTTAGATGTGTCGGTGCAAGCGCAGATTATTAGTTTATTGAAAACGCTACAACAGCAACAAGGTTTAAGCTATTTGCTAATTACCCACAATTTAGGCGTGGTGGCGGAAATGGCTGATCAAGTGGCGGTGATGTATCAGGGGAAAATTGTCGAGCGGGGCGGGGTAGAGCAGGTTTTGATGTCGCCTCAGCATGATTACACTAAGACTTTGTTGCAAGCGGTGCCTAAGCTACAGGCTTAGACACCGTTTAACTGATTTAGCTAGAAGCGTGATGCGCTTCAACAGTGATTTTTAATTTAGCGCCAGGTTTTAGGTTGCTATGGTTTTTCGCAAGACTATTCCATTTACGCAAATCACTGACGTCAACATTAAACTTTTTCGCCACTTCAGCTAGAGAGTCACCTGATTTAACGGTGTAACTGATTTGTTTAAAGGCTGGCGCGGTGGAAGCAACGGTAATCGCACCGGATTTTTTAATCACCAAGGCTTGACCAGGTTTTAGCGCGGCTTTTTTGCCTAGTTTGTTCCAAGCTTTTAAATCATCTGCATCGACCGAAAATCGGTCAGCAATTTCGCCTAAAGTGTCGCCTTTTTTGACGTTATAGGTCTGTTTAGACGGTTGTTGTGTGACACTTGCACTGGCCACGGATTCAATTGCTTCGCCTTTTAAAGACTGATAGGAAGTTGGAATCAGCAAGGTTTTGCCTTGAGCCACTGTCTCGTCATCCAAGTGATTAACTTGTTTGATTTCTTCGACAGAAGTGTTGTGTTTTTTGGCAATTGAATGCAGATTGTCGCGGCCACTAACAGTATGGTGTTTCCATTGCACGCGTTCGTTATGCGGCAAGTCAGCTAATTTTTCTTTAAAACTATCGGCTTTATTGACCGGAATTAACAAGCGATGCGGGCCGGTTGGGTCTGTGCTCCAACGGCTAAAGCCTGGATTGAGTTTGAATAAATCGTCGGTGGTGGTTTGCGCCATTTCTGCCGCTTTACCTAGGTCGATTTGTGACTTAATGTCGACTAATTCAAAGTAAGGTTCGTTTGGAAATTTATGTAAATTGACGTTATATTTTTGCGGATTGGCAAAAATTTTGGCAATTGCCAATAAACGCGGTACATAGGTTGATGTTTCGTTGTTTAAATCTAATGACCAAAAATCAGTCGGCAAGCCGCGATAGTTGTTTTTATCAACTGCGTTTTTGATGTTGCCTTTGCCAGCATTGTAAGAAGCCAGTGCTAACAACCAGTCATTATTAAAGCTTTCGCTAAGCTGTTTTAAGAAGGTAGTGGCGGCTTGGGTTGATTCAACCACGTCGCGGCGACCATCGTACCAGCTGTTTTGTTTTAAGCCGTAAAGGCGACCTGTCGGTGGGATAAACTGCCAAAGGCCTGATGCTTGGGCGGGTGATTGGGCATCCGGTCTAAAGGCGCTTTCAATCACTGGTAGTAAAGCCATTTCGCCAGGGATTTTTTTAGCTTCAATTTCATTCAGGATGAAATAAAGATAAGGTTCTGCGCGTTGTTGAACGCGAGACAAATATTCAGGGTTTTTTAAATACCAGTTTATTTCGCGATCAATTCTGGCATTATCGGTTTCAGGCAAAGCATAAAGCGATAACATGCGATCCCAAATCGTTGCATGTTCTTTTATTGCTGGTTTTTCGCTTTTATCATTGTTGCCGCGGGTGAATACCGAAAATTTACTGCTGCCAGTGTCAGAAAGTTGGTCTTTATGAGCGGTTTGGCTACAGCCTGTTACCAATAAAATAGGTAGTAGATAGGACAGATGTCGGACCGATCTTTTAGAAATTGAGCGGGGCATTGTCTTTACTCGCTAAAATAAAAAAACTCGATGCTAACATGCCTTAGGCAAAAAACCAAACAATCCCCCTTCTTTTAGGCTCAGTTGATGAAAAGAGAATTCTTATTTGCTTTGTACCAAACCCCTAGAGGCAAGTTATTGAAAACTATGGAAGCTCAGTATTTGAAGCGTTCCATCACGGTGAGTTGTAAACAGCAGCAACTGCAAATCGGTGGTCTTGATTGGGAGCCGGATTTTATTGACTGCTCCTTATATAGCAATTATGTGATTGTTGATGGCAAAGGCATGGGTTGTCCCAAAGCTTTAAAAATAAATGCCAAAGCCTTTAGTTTGCCAATTCAAACCGAGTCGATGGATTTGGTGATTCTGCCGCATTTATTAGAGTTCGATGCACAACGCTTTCAAACTCTGCGGGAAGTGAATCGGGTGTTAAAACCCGGTGGTGAGTTGGTGATGCTGAACTTTAATCCGCTTAGTGTTTCGGTGCGCTTGCAGTCGTTATGGGATAGAAAATTTGCTGATTCTTGGCATACACACTTTATTAGTAGAACCCGAACCTTGGATTGGTTGAAGTTGATGAACTACGAAGTGTTATCCAGTGCTGAGTTTGGGATTGATTCGTTTGATATTACTTATGGCAAATTCAAATTTGGAATGCCGGCGCTGTTTTCGATAGCCTATGGGGTTAAAGCATTAAAACGCCAGTATTCGATTATTCCATTAACTCCCGTTAAACCAATGCAAAGCAAAGTCGCCACTGCGAGGGCGATTTTAGAATTAAATAAACATGAGGATCAGCATGGCTGAAAAAGTAGTGATTTATACCGATGGCGCTTGTAAAGGTAATCCTGGGCCTGGCGGTTGGGGTGTGTATCTGCGTTATAAAGAACATCAAAAGGAAATGTGCGGTGGCGAATTGGAAACCACTAACAACCGCATGGAGTTAATGGCGGCAATCCAAGCCTTAGAAGTATTAAAGCAGTCATGTGAAATTGTGCTGCATATTGATTCTAAATATGTACTACAAGGCATTACCGAATGGATGGATAACTGGAAAGCCCGTGGCTGGAAAACCGCAGCGAAGCAGCCAGTGAAAAATGAAGATTTATGGCGACGTTTGGATGCTGCAATTCAAAGACACCGGATTGAGTGGATTTGGGTTAAAGGTCATGCCGGTGATTTGGGTAACGAACGTGCTGATAACTTGGCCAATCAAGGTGTAGCTGAGTTGCGTCAATAAATCATGAATTGGTCGGTTTACATGATTCTCTGCAGCGACAACAGTTTGTACACGGGGATTACTACTGATGTTGAGCGGCGCTTTCAGCAACACGCCAACCAAAAAGGTGCCAAATATTTTCGTAGCTGTCAGCCGCTTGAATTAGTGTTTGTCGAAAATGGCCACAATCGCAGCACCGCTTCTCAGCGAGAAGCGCAAATAAAAGCCATGAAACGCGACGAAAAACTGCAAATGATAAATGCCCCTGTTGGCTTTAAACCATTGATCAAGCATATTCAAAACGAGACTAAAAAACCTAGCTCTTTACTCGGTAATTAAATGGTACTAAAATGGTGCTCATTACCGAGGGGAGTTGATGTTAAAACTGAGCAAATTAACCGATTATGCAACCGTAATCTTGAGCCACATGGCGAAAGATAACGACCGCTTGCATGGCGCTTTGGAAATCGCCGAAGCCACCGGTATTGCTCAGCCTACCGCCAGCAAAATCCTAAAAATTCTGGTTAAAGCCCAAGTCTTGGCTTCAACACGCGGTGCCAAAGGCGGCTACAGCTTAGCGAAAGCCCCCGATAGAATCACCGTCGCCAGCGTCATCAGTGCCCTAGAAGGCCCGATTGCCCTCACCGAATGCAGCGTTTCACACAAAGGTTGCGAACAAGCCAGCGGTTGCCGTATCCAAGGCAACTGGCATGTTATCAATCAACGCGTTTCGCAAGCCCTCGAATCCGTCACCTTGGCTGATATGATTTTGCCCAGCAAACCGCCGCACGAAATCACCATTCCCGTCAGTCGTTTATACCGTTAATCGTTTAGGCCTATGTCAAACAGCGCACAAGAAATCGAAAATCTCATCAGCCAAGAATACAAACAAGGCTTTGTCACCGAACTGGAAGTAGATACTTTCCCACCCGGTTTGGATGAAGACGTGATTCGTCGCTTATCTAAAGTCAAAAACGAGCCAGAATTCATGCTCGAATATCGCCTAAAAGCCTTTCGTCACTGGCAAACCATGCCATCGCCAGATTGGGCGCTGCTCAATATCGAGCCGATTGACTACCAAGCAATTAGCTACTATTCAGCGCCAAAATCGAAAAAAGACGGCCCAAAAAGCCTTGATGAAGTCGATCCCGAATTATTGGATACCTACAAAAAACTCGGTATTCCTTTAGATGAACAAGAACGCCTCGCCGGTATCGCCGTCGATGCGGTATTCGACAGCGTATCGGTCGCCACCACCTTTAAAGGCAAACTCAAAGACGCAGGTGTGATTTTCTGCCCGATGTCAGAAGCGCTTAACGAATACCCCGAATTGGTTAAACAATACCTAGGTTCGGTAGTGCCGGTCGGTGATAACTTTTTCGCCGCGCTTAATTCAGCGGTATTTACCGACGGCTCATTCGTCTACATCCCGAAAGGCGTGCGCTGTCCAATGGAATTATCCACCTACTTCCGCATCAACGCCGCCAACACTGGCCAGTTTGAACGCACCCTGATTATTGCCGATGAAGGCTCGCACGTCTCCTATTTAGAAGGTTGTACCGCGCCAATGCGTGACGAAAACCAGCTTCATGCCGCTGTGGTCGAATTAGTGGCTTTAGACAATGCCACCATTAAATACTCCACCGTGCAAAACTGGTACCCCGGTGACAAAGACGGCGTCGGTGGGATCTACAACTTCGTCACCAAACGTGCCGAATGTCGCGGTCATAATTCCAAAGTTTCATGGACTCAAGTTGAAACCGGCTCGGCGATTACTTGGAAATATCCAAGTTGCGTGTTGTTAGGCGATAACTCCATCGGCGAGTTCTATTCCGTTGCCCTAACCAACAATCTGCAACAAGCCGACACCGGCACCAAAATGATACACATCGGCAAAAATACCCGCAGCACCATCGTCTCAAAAGGTATCTCCGCCGGTCGCGCCCAAAACACCTATCGCGGTTTGGTCAAAGTCGCCAAATCCGCCGAAAACGCCCGCAACCACACCCAATGCGACTCTTTATTAGTTGGCGACAAATGCGGCGCACATACCTTTCCCTACGTCGAAGTTAAACAACCGTCCGCACAAATCGAACACGAAGCCACCACCTCGAAAATCAGCGAAGACCAATTATTCTTCTGCCAACAACGCGGCTTGTCTGCCGAAGACGCGGTATCAATGATCGTGAATGGCTTTTGTAAGGAAGTATTTAAAGAGTTGCCGATGGAGTTCGCGGTAGAAGCGCAGGCATTGTTGGGGATTAGTTTGGAAGGGTCGGTTGGTTAATCAATCCGGCTGAAATGATGAAAATAGGATGTGCCGACGTTAGGAGGCGCATCGTTCGCGATTGATGCGCTTCACTTTGTTCAGTTCATCCTAGACAGACATTGTATGTATGATAAATAGATTAACTATAACTCTTTTTTTATTAACTATAGCCGGATGCAATACATTTCCTGAAAAGAAAGAAGATCAGGCAACGTATCATTTGGATATTGCCGTCTCTTCATTCAAAACAGACCCCATAAAAGCGTGTGCACAAATTAATGCCTCGTTAAGTTTGCCTACTGGTGCAAGTAAGGTCAGGGCTGTTTTGCAAGGAAATTCTGTTCTACGTGATGATTATTTTTCATGTATTCAACGAAAAATTGAAAGTGTAGCTACTCTTAATGATTTAAGAAATTCTTATAAATTAGGATTGCTTGATATTTACTATACGGTTAAGAAAAGTGATGTATTTGATTCAAGTTATTTAAACCAGTTGTCAGATAAGATTGGTAAAAAACTATACCAGGGTAATATTAATGGTACTTTGCCTATAGATTTGACTGAAATATCAGACGACTTTCCTTTGTTGAAAAGTGATAAGCATATAAAGAAGATGGTTGATAGAACCATTAAGCATTTACAAACTAATGACTCCGATAGAAATGTTCAAGTTGATGCGCTAATTAAATATATATCAAATCACGCTAATGATGCTGAAGAATTGGGTAGGATTGAAAAGGTCTTATCTACTTTAAATATAAAAGGTGATGAAGTTAAGTTATTTAGTGCGTTCTATCCAAATTATGCAAATTCAACTGTAAAAAATATCGCTTCTGAAGTTATGGTTGAGTTGAAAAATGCTGATCGTCTGGTTTATGAAGATATGTTAGCAGTATTTCAGAGCTTTACCGATGGAGTTAACTGGGTTGAAAATCCTCAGAAAGAAACAATTGTGGTTAACATAGAGCAAGCGAGATTTATAGAAAAGTCTTTGCCAGAGAAAGTCGAAACCATCATTTATGAACGTCATCAAGTTAACTTTGTGAATGCCTTATTTGATATGCCTAATCACGCATCATTTGTATATGATGTTGCCACAACTGAAAATCAAATAGAGTATGGATATATTGTTAAGGCTTTTAAATCTGGTGTGAAAATTTCGGAAGAGATTGTTAGAGGTCGTGTTCATAGTAATTCAGTTAGTTGTAGAAATCCTAAGATACAAAATGCCTTTGGTGGAGTTTTGCCTTCTGGATTTGTAGCTAATGAAGATATGCAAAGAAGATGTAGTAATAACGAATCAAAAACACCTGATGAATTGAAAAATGATGTTTATAAGGAAGTTTTAAAGGGGGTTTTAAGGATACCTGGAATAAACAGTATTAATTATAAATCGAATTGGTAATGCTATTTTAGTTATGTGTGTATGGGTTAACATGGAAATGTCATTTTCAATGAAAGAAATATATGAGGCAGCTTGGGGTGTTGTTGTTGGGTTGTTAAGTGGTGTATATGCTGGGCTTGTTGTTGCAAGGTACCAAAGATTTGCCGATTTACGCTTGCAAGCAAAAAGGCTTGTCTTACAGGCTGAGTATATTTGGGAAGGAAATAAAATGTTTTTTCTGAAAAAGATTGATATGTCTGAATTTGATATTATATCTTCTGATTTTTATTTTTTAAATCATCGTGATTCTGGTGATAAGATGCTAAGTTTAATATCACAAATTAACTCTTCAGTTTTTGATGCTGAAAATGGAATTATTGGGTTTACGGAGTTTGATAAAAAATATTTATCTTGGCAAAAAGATATACGATCATTGAAGCCTAATTATTGGCAGCTTATAAAACTTTGGGGTGGTTTATAGACAGTAGACTTGTGTTTTAAATAGTCTAAGGACTTAGGTGCTGGATTCGTCCAATTCTAAAAAATAATTAGGTATATCAATGCTAAAAATAACCAATCTCCACGCCTCCGTAGGCGATAAACCCATCCTTAAAGGCTTAACTCTCGACATCGCGCCGGGCGAAGTCCATGCCATCATGGGCCCTAACGGTGCAGGCAAAAGCACTTTATCCCATGTGCTTTCTGGCAAATCAGGTTATACCGTCACCGAAGGCAGTGTGACTTATAACGGTAAAGATTTGTTGGACATGGATCCTGAAATTCGCGCTCGTGAAGGGGTGTTTTTGGCGTTTCAATATCCGGTCGAAATTCCTGGCGTTAGCAATATCTATTTGCTAAAAGCCGCCCTGAATGCGATGCGTAAGCATAAAGGTTTGACTGAAGTTGATGCGATGGACTTTTTAACTTTGGTTAAAGACAAAGTGAAACTGTTACAGATGGATGAAAAATTCCTCTATCGCGCGGTCAACGAAGGCTTTTCCGGTGGTGAGAAAAAGCGTAACGAGATTTTGCAAGCGGCAGTGTTGGAGCCGAATTTGTGCATTTTGGATGAAACCGATTCCGGCTTGGATATTGATGCTTTGCGGATTGTTTCGGAAGGGGTGAATTCTTTGCGTGCGGCTAATCGTTCATTTTTGATGATTACCCATTATCAACGCTTGTTGGATTACATCAAACCCGACGTGGTGCATGTATTGGCGGATGGTCGAATTGTTAAATCCGGCGGCCCTGAGCTGGCTTTGGAGCTGGAAGAAAAAGGTTATAGCTGGGTAGAAGGACAAGTGTGATGAGTAACGATGCCTATTTAGCGGCTTATCCGGCGCTGGCAGAACGCTTGCCAGGACAAGACTTGGCTTGGTTACAGCAGTTTAGACAATCGGGCTTACAGGCGTTTGCCGATCACGGCTTTCCGAGTTTGCGTGATGAAGAATGGCGTTACACCAATCTGGCGGCGTTAAGCAAAACCCAGTTCGCCCCGACTGCGCTACAGACCGCAGCGGATGATTTATTGGCCGAATACCGCGTGGCTGATGCGGCGTTGTTGGTATTGGTCAACGGTCATTTTGTACCGGCATTATCGGATTTGGCTGATTTACCGGCTGGCGTGACAGTGTTAAGTCTGGCGCAGGCTTTGCAACAGCAAACGGCTAAAGTCGCTGATTATTTGGGCAAAGCGGTTGCTGAAACTGAGCATAGTTTAGTGGCGTTTAATAATGCTTGGTTTGCGGATGGTTTGTGGCTGGAAGTGGCCGCTAAACAAGTGTTGAGCAAGCCTTTGCAGATTTTGCATTTAGTGACTGAATCGACAGCACTGGCGGCAACGCGGCAGTTGGTGGTGGTTAATCAACAAGCCGAAGCGGAAATTATCGAAACTTTCGTCGGCAGCGTTGATAGCTATTTCACCGCTTGTGTGAACGAATGTTTTGTTGAGCAAAATGCCGGTCTAACTTGGTACAAGCTGCAAGCCGAGGCCAGCAAAGCCCAGCATTTTGGCGGCACTTATGCCAAGCAAGCGCGTGATAGTCGTTTTAGTCATCATAATTTTGCCTTTGGCAGTTTGCTGGCGCGTAGTGATATTCACAGCGATTTGGATATTGCTTCCGAATGTAGTTTGAATGGCTTGTATCTGGCCGCGCAACGTCAGCATATTGATAATCACACCCGAATTAATCATTTAAAACCGCATGGTGTTAGTCGTGAGTTTTATAAAGGTGTGTTGGATCAAAAGGCGCGGGCGGTGTTTCAAGGTCGGGTGGTAGTGGCTGAAGATGCCCAGAAAACCGATTCGGAAATGAATAACCGCAATTTGCTGTTATCCAGCGATGCCGAAATTGACACCAAGCCGCAGTTGGAAATTTATGCTGATGACGTCAAATGTTCGCACGGTGTCACGGTAGGGCAGTTGGAAGAAAAATCACTGTTTTATCTGCAATCGCGCGGGATTGATGAAGAAGCGGCAAGGCATGTGCTGACCTTTGCTTTTGCTAATGAGATGGTCGATAAAGTCGAAAATTCGTCTTTAAAGGCTTTATTGTTAAAGCAGTTGTTGGTGCGGTTTCCGGGGATAGAGTTTTAGGCTTTGGGCTTGAGGATTTTGCCGTTCGTCCTGAGCTTGTCGAGGGATGAATGGCAAAATCCGGTTTGATTCAACGACCTAAAATCGATTCAACCGCCACCTCAATCTCCGGCAAAGCCAGTAAATTAAGTTTATCGGTTTTGCCGAGTAGGGTTTTATCCCGATAATCACCATTGTCTGGTTGGCGGTAAACCTCAAGGCAATGGTCGATGAGGTTAACAATCCAGTATTCGGGGATTTGGTGATTGGCGTACAGTCTGAGTTTTTGTCCGCGGTCAAAGCCTAAAGTGCTGTCGGATACTTCGATTAATAAAAACACATCAGCAGCTTTAGGATGATGAGTGGTGTAAAAATCAGGGTCGGGGCGTAGCACCATCAAATCCGGTTCTGGTTCGGATAAATCGCCGAGTTGTACTGGATTTTGAGCGTTGATCACCGCTTGGTTTGCCAATAATGGCATTAGCGCATGGATGAGGCGAGCAATATGCCCAGAATGATTAAATCCAATCGGTGCCATAGTGAGAATTTCTCCTTCGATGAGTTCCAGATGGCTTTCAGGTGGAAAAATGCCCGCTTCGCCCATGCGATGCCATTCCGCCAGATCGGTCAGGTGTTTTTGAGGAAAGACAGCAACCATTTTTTTAGTCCCAACAAGTATTGATAAACAGATTCTAATTGCCAGCCTTTATAAAGGCAACGAACATAACCTTAGTACATTATGACTACATTTCCAGTTGAACAAATCCGCGCTGATTTTCCGATATTGCAAGAAAAAATCCGCAATAAGCCTTTGGTTTATTTAGACAATGCCGCCAGTTGCCAAAAGCCGCAGGCGGTGATTGATAGCATAATCCACACCTACAGCCATGAATACGCCAATATCCATCGTGGTGTGCATACCCTTAGCGTCAAAGCCACCGACCGTTTTGAAGGGGCGCGGGAAAAAGTAAGAGCGTTTATCAATGCTGCCAGCAGTAAAGAAATTATTTTTGTTCGTGGTGCTACTGAAGCAATTAATTTAGTCGCGCAAAGTTTTGGCAAATCGCAATTACAAGCCGGTGATGAAATCGTGATTAGCGCGATGGAGCATCACGCCAACATCGTGCCTTGGCAAATGCTGTGTCAGCAAATCGGTACGGTGCTGAAAGTAGTGCCAATCAATCAGCAAGGCGAGTTGTTGTTTGATGAATATCTCAACTTATTGACCGACAAAACCAAGCTGGTGGCGATTACGCATATGTCCAACGCCTTGGGTACTATCAATCCTGCCAAACAAATTGTCGAAGCCGCGCATAGCAAAAACATTCCAGTGTTATTGGATGGCGCTCAGGCGATTCCGCACATGGCGGTCGATGTTCAAGATTTGGATTGTGATTTTTACGTGTTTTCCGGTCATAAACTCTATGGGCCATCGGGCACTGGCGTGTTGTATGGCAAACAAGCGTTGCTGGAAGCGATGCCGCCGTATCAAGGCGGTGGCGATATGATTCGCAAAGTCACCTTTACCGAAACCGAATATGCCGGTTTGCCACATAAATTTGAAGCCGGCACACCGGCGATTGCCGAAATTATTGGTTTAGGTGCGGCGATTGATTATTTAAATCAATTTGGCATGGCGGCCATTTCGGCTTATGAAGCCGAGTTATTGGCCTATGCCACCGAGCAAGCCGAGCAAATCAAAGGTTTAAATATCATTGGTCAAGCCGCAGAAAAAGGCGGGATTTTGTCGTTTACTTTAGACCGAATTCACCCCCACGATATTGGCACCATGCTGGATAGTTTAGGTATCGCGATTCGTGCCGGACACCATTGCGCGATGCCGGTGATGGACTTTTACGGCGTGCCTGCCACAGCGCGCGCCTCGTTTGCCATGTACAATACTCGCCAAGAAATCGATGTGTTGATGCAAGGCATCAAATCCTTAATAGAGGTGTTTGGCTAATGTTTGATGATTTACGCGATCTATATCAAGAAGTGATATTCGATCACAACCGCAATCCCCGTAACTTTCGCGTGATGGACGATGCCAATCGTCAGGTCGAAGGTTTTAATCCTTTATGCGGCGACCGCTTAACTTTGTTTTTGAAAATTAACGATGGTGTGATTAACGACGCCAGTTTTCAAGGTCAAGGTTGCGCGATTTCCACTGCTTCTGTGTCATTGATGACGGAAATTATCAAAGGCAAAACCGAGGCCGAAGCGGAAACCTTATTTACCCAATTCCACGACATGACTACCGGTAAATCGGAAGACATTCAGCTGGAAGCGATTGGTAAATTAGCGGTATTAGCCGGGGTTCGTGAATATCCAGCTCGCGTCAAATGTGCGACTTTGGCTTGGCATACTTTGGACGCGGCGCTGAAAAATCAAGCGCAATCAATTTCGACTGAATAACTTCCTGCGTGACACAGTTTGCTAACAATTTAGCGGTCGTTTATAGCGACCCGTGTTTATTGGCGGCCAGCGAAACTTTGGCAGCTCGCTTGGCAGTGCCGTTGTTAGAACTGCAAAGTTTAGCTAAGGACACCCAGCAAGATTTCTATCTGTGTTATCGCGATGATTGCTTAAAGCTACTGGATCGGCAAACCTTGAAAAAAGGCGGCTTAATCGTCGAAGTCGATCCCCGTCCAGGCGAACAACATTCTTATCCCGCCCCCAAAAAAGATTTGCTGGCGCAAGCGGTGGGGAAAAAATCCAAAACCATAGTCGATGCCACCACAGGCTGGGCGCAAGACAGCTTGGCGATGTTTCGGATGGGTTATGAGATGCAATGTATCGAACGCTCACCGGTGATGGCGGCTTTGATTGAAGATGGTTTTCAACGCTTGGTACAAAAAGACTGGGTGCAAACTCGGCAGTTACAGCCGCCGAAATTATTGGTCGGCAATGCGATTGAATTATTGCAGCAATTACCGGAAGCACCTGATTGTATTTATGTGGATCCGATGTTTCCCGCTAAACGCAAAAAATCCGCCTTAGCTAAAAAAGCCATGACCGTGCTGCGCGATATTTTGGGTGATGATGAAGATCGCGAAGATTTATTCGCTGCAGCTTGGCAAGCGACCGGTAAGCGGGTGGTGGTGAAAAGTCCTGATTATGCCGAGCCGATTGCGGGCAAGCCGAGTGAAAGTTATCAAGGTAAATTGTTGCGCTACGATGTTTATTTGAAATGAACGCTGAAATGGTTATTATGGCTATAAGTATGGCTATAAATTGGAGTTAATGATGAAAACCAATACCATCGCCGAAGCAAAAAATAATCTTTCACAATTAATCTATCAGCTTGAAACCGATGAAGTGATTCATTTGACCCGCCACGGCAAGCCAGTTGCAGTGATGTTGTCCGAGGCCAATTATCAAAAACTCACTCATCAACAAACGCATTTGTATCCCGCTATTCAGCAGTGGCGTAGTCAATTAGATGTCGATAGCGGTTTGACAGAAACAGAATTAAACGCAACACGACAAGCCGGCCAAGGCCGAGATTTTTCATGGTAGCTATCAAGTATTTGCTGGATAGTAATATTGTTTCCGAACCTGCCCGATTACAACCGAACGACCAAGTGTTACAGCGTTTTGCCGACTATGATGGACAATATGCAACCGCATCCATTGTTTGGCATGAATTAGTTTATGGCTGCGAATTATTGCCAGCTTCGAAACGCAAAAAACAGCTGCAATCGTATTTGGCGATGTTATTAGCTAACGGCTTGAGAATTTTGCCTTTCGATCAAGCCGCAGCGGATTGGTTTGGCAAAGAACGCGCCAGACTAAAGCTGCAAGGTAAAACCAGTGCCTATGCTGATGGTGAAATTGCCGCGATTGCGATGAGTCAAAATTTAACTTTAGTGACACGAAATACAAAAGCTTTCGAGAATTTTCAGGGCTTGGTTTTAGACAACTGGTTTGAGCCAGCCAATTAAAGATTAGAGGTAAGTCATGAGCGAATGGATAGATGCAATTGCTGAATCAGCTTTAGCCGAAGGTGAGCATATTGTGGTTGATGTTGATGGTGTCGATGTGGCGCTGTTTAACTTATCGGGCCAGTTTTACGCGATTGAAGATGTTTGCAGTCATGACGGTACTGAAATCGCCAGCGGTGAATTAGATGGCGATGAAATTGTCTGTCCTCGCCATGGTGCGCGGTTTTGCGTGAAAACCGGCGCGGTAAAATGTGCGCCGGCTTATGAAGCTATTGCAAGTTATCCGGTAAAAGTCGCTGATGGGCGGGTTTGGGTTGCGGTTGATTAGTCGGCTATCTCAAAAAATTTAACAACTTAATAAATTTCATCTTATGCAACATCTAATCTGGAATATCGACCCTCTCTTTATTGAATTCGGTTTTTTAAAAATCCGTTGGTATGGCCTGATGTTCGCCACCGGATTTGCGCTGAGTTTTATGACCATGCAGTGGATGTATAAACGCGAAGGCAAAAATATTGAAGAGCTGGATACTTTGCTTTGGTATATGGCGGTGGCAACTATTGTCGGTGCCAGATTAGGGCATACCTTGTTATATGATCCCGCTTATTACCTGTCCCATCCTCTGAAAATTTTGGCTATTTGGGAAGGTGGTCTGGCCAGTCACGGGGCCACTGTGGGGATTATTTTAGCTTTGTATCTCTATGGTCGTAAATTTGGCGATAGCTTTATCTGGTTATTAGATAGAGTGCCTGTGCCGACTGCTTTAGCGGGGGCATGCATTCGGATTGGTAATTTCTTTAACTCCGAAATTTTAGGTACGCCTACTGATTCGGTTTTTGGTGTGGTGTTTGCCCGCATCGATAGTTTGCCGCGTCATCCCGTACAGCTTTATGAGGCATTTAGCTATTTTCTGATTTATCTAATTTCTATCCAGATTTATAAAAAAGCGACCGATAAAGGTCTTAGCGGTTTTGTTTTTGGTAGTTTTTTCACAATGTTGTTTATTGCTCGATTTGTGTTGGAATACTTTAAAACTGAACAAGCGATGTATGACAATGGTTCGTTGCTGAATACCGGACAATTGTTAAGTGTGCCGTTTATTCTGATTGGCCTAGGATTTATTGCGTGGTCATTAAAAAACTATAAAGCCAAGATGGCGCGGTAATCGTTTATAATTATTAGCTTTTTTCTGCCGGATTGTTTCCGGTTTTGTGGTTGGATAGGCATCGATGCAAGAAATTAACCCGATTAAAAACAAGATTGCTGATTTGCGCGAACGCGGCGCAGGGCTAAAAATCTATCTGGATTTTGATAACAAAAGCGAGCGCTTGATTGAAGTGTTGCGCGAACTGGAAGATCCAGCGATCTGGAACAAGCCAGAACAAGCGCAAGCAATGGGTAAAGAACGCGCCATGTTGGAAGGCGTCGTCAATACCATTATCGATTTAGAGCAAGGCTTGGCCGATGCTGAAGAATTGTTGGTGATGGCGGTAGAAGAAGATGACGAAGAAACGGTCGATACCGTAGCTGCTGATCTTGAACAATACGAAGCTAAAGTTGCTGGTTTAGAGTTTCAACGGATGTTCTCCGGCGAAATGGATGCCAACAACGCCTTTTTGGACATTCAATCTGGTTCTGGCGGTACCGAAGCGCAAGATTGGGCATCGATTATTGAGCGTATGTATTTGCGTTGGGGCGAAGCCAAAGGCTTTAAAACCGAGTTAATCGAAGAATCACCTGGCGACGTGGCGGGAATTAAAAGTGCCACTATCAAATTTGAAGGCCCGTATGCGTTTGGTTGGCTGCGTACCGAAACCGGTGTACACCGTTTAGTGCGTAAATCCCCCTTCGACTCAGGCAATCGCCGTCACACCTCATTTGCTTCGGTGTTTGTGTCACCGGAAATTGACGATGACATCGAAATCGACATTAATCCAGCTGATTTGCGGATCGACGTTTATCGTGCCAGTGGCGCGGGTGGCCAGCACGTTAACCGAACCGAATCAGCGGTGAGGATTACTCATAATCCCACCAATACTGTGGTGCAGTGCCAAAGCGACCGCTCGCAACATAAAAACAAAGACACGGCGATGAAGCAGTTAAAAGCCAAGTTGTATGAATTGGAAATGCTAAAACGCAACGAAGGCCAGCAAGCTGTCGAAGATTCCAAATCTGACATCGGCTGGGGCAGCCAGATTCGCTCCTATGTTTTAGATCAATCACGGATTAAAGATTTACGCACCAATGTCGAAACTGGCAATACTCAAGCGGTTTTGGACGGGGCATTGGATCAGTTTATTGAGGCGAGTTTGAAGAGCGGTTTGTAAATTCTATCAATGAGGAAACCATGAAAATTGAATTTGAACATCTTGGTAGTATAGAAACAGGGAGTATTGAGCTGAATGATTTTACTGTGTTTTGCGGTAAGAATAATTCAGGTAAAACCTATGCCATGTATGTCATATATGGTCTGCTCGAGAAGGAGTTTGATGTTCGATTTTCTTTTTTGAAAAAAGAAGTTGAAAAGCTTAAAGAGCATGGGACTGCAAGTTTAAATGTTCATGAAATTATTTCTGAATATCGCGAAGAGATGATTACGCATATTCAACAGCATTTAAAAAAATATTTCCCAAGGTTGTTTTGTGTTTCCGATGATGAATTTGTGAAAACGGTTGTTCGGCTATATGTAGACGATAATGGGTTGGAAGAAAATGCTATTAATAAATCAGATTTAAGAATGCTATCTCTTGGAAAGAGTAAAGAAAAGTCATTTACAATGGAAAAAGAAGCTGGTTCCGAGTTGATTTTGCTTACGCTTCAAAATACTGAAATTCCTAATGGGTTATTGTTGGATTTTATCTCAAAAGGATTGATTAGTGTCGTTTTTACTTCTTTATCAAAAAATTCTTTTTTATTGCCTGCTGAAAGAGCTGGTTTGAATTTGTTTTTCAAGGAATTGTCTAGTACCCGTAATTTATTATTGCAGCATGCCAAGAAAGATAGTGTTGATCCGATGGCGCTTTTGAAGGATATTATGACTTCAAGATATGCTGATCCAATACAGGATTATATACAGTATCTAAATAAGGTAGGGAGTTTGAGGAAAGAAAAAGGTTTTTATGGGGGCTATGCTAAAGATATTCAAAAGAGAGTATTGAGCGGAAAGTATGATATTGATGCTCAAGGGAATGTGTCTTTTACCCCATATAAAACTAATAATAAAAAGTTGCCTTTGCATTTTAGCTCATCTACTGTAAAAACTCTTTTTGGGTTAGTTTTTTATCTTGAGCATCTTGCACAAGAAGGTGATTGTTTAATGATTGATGAGCCAGAACTTAATCTTCATCCTGATAATCAACGTCAAGTTGCAAGGGTTTTAGCTCAGTTGGTAAATTCAGGTTTGAAGGTAATAGTAAGTACGCATAGTGATTATTTCGTTAGGGAGCTTAATAATCTTATTATGCTTAAGAAGGATTTTTCCGGTAAAGCAGGATTGCAGAAAAAATATGGATATAATGATAATGAACTTTTAGATTCTAGCAAGGTTTCCGCATATTTATTTGACGATAAAAAAATCAGTATAATGAAGATGGATGTGGATGAGGGAATTATTGCCACTACTTTCGATGAGGTAATAAATAACCTAAATAAATCCTCAAATGAAATTTTCTATACTATGCAAGATGCTAAGGAGATTAATGATTAATGTCTTCTTTGTCTATTTCTTTGCGTAATGTGATTTATAAAGATTTTGTAGTTGAATGCAGTGGGTGTGGTAAAAGTTATTATCTTAATGAGCCTAAAGAGAATGCTTCTGTTGTTATTAAAATAAATAAAAACGATGATGTTTTTTGTTTTAGTCTTGATAAAGATCGAGATAAGGGATTTCCTGGGGATAGGGTTTTTCCTTTTCTGAATCCAGACACTAAAGGTCTTTGCGCTAAGAATGATTTTATTTTAGTTTACAGGAAGAATGATTTAATTAATGTTCTTTTAGTAGAGCTAAAAGGCTGCAATTCTGGTAACTATCTTAATCAACTTAAATCAGGAAAAACAGTTTTTGATTTTATTGTGCAAAGGATTAATCTTTGTGGTGGATTAGATCTCGGCAAATTAACGGAGGATAATATTTCTTATAGGGGAGTCGTATTTCGTAAGCGAGAAACAGCTGATAAATCGACTTCTACTCGGCAAAAGCCTTTGGATTTTAACACTGATAACTTACCTTTCCCTGTTACCCATCAATTTTATAGTGATGAGCCTTATTACGTTAGTAAATTTTTTAAATAGATAAAAATGTCAGAACTCGAACACGACGAACAAGAACAAATTAAACAACGCCGCGAAAAACTAACCGCATTGCGCGAAGAAGGTATCGCTTTTCCAACCGACTTCCGTCGTAACGTAGTGGCTGGTGAAT
>Ga0208223_1000064_pt1 | contig 25978 bp, 13 predicted proteins | sample LakMenE07Oct09ns_FD_150678 | JGI IMG/M metagenome (GOLD analysis project Ga0208223, IMG submission 150678) | Freshwater microbial communities from Lake Mendota, WI - 07OCT2009 deep hole epilimnion ns (SPAdes) | ecosystem: Environmental > Aquatic > Freshwater > Lake > Epilimnion/Euphotic zone ...
TACATGAGGAATAAAACTTAGTAGCCTGACCACCAGAAGGCTGCTGGCTAGTATACATAGCATTGATATTGTTACGAGACTGAGAAATAAGAACAAGCAAAGTTGGCTTAACTTTATTGTTTGCATAGTTAAGCATTTTCCATGCGTTACTAAAGTCACGGGATTCTGCTCCAATCTGTTTTGTATTTTCTAAGGCTTTCATTTCATCTGTATCTTTTTCAAAATAGATTGCTGGAAGCATTGATGTAATAGAGTCTACCACTATTAAATCAACTCCAGCATTCATTAAGCCAACACCAACATCTACCATGTCACTAATAGTTCTTGCTTGTGAGTAGATTAGTTTTTCTGGATCTACCCCCAAAGTTCTAGCCCAGTCTTCTGAGTATGACATTTCTGAATCAATCCAAGCACACAGTTTTCCTTCTGCTTGCGCTAGAGCAATCATCTGAAGGCACATAGAAGACTTTGCAGAAGACTTTGAACCCCAGATAAGAACTTGTCTGCCATATGGTAGACCGCCTCCCAGTGCACGGTTTAATCCGTAACTAGGTGTAGGCTGGTATTCATAGTTTACACCTACTCCAGTACCTAATCTTTTTCTCAACTTAGGATCAAGTTGTGCTAACGCTTCTTCTATACTAACTGACATGTACATCCTCCAATGTGACTGTTCCGTCTTTTGTCTTTCCAAAACTAAACTTATAAGATTTTCCTTCTTCAATGTGCATATATGCTTTTGCAAAAGATGTTGGGAAAACTGTAATTGAATGAAGATCTCTGCTTGTATCTGCAAGTGTAAGAGATGCCATCTTCTTTCCAGCCTTTGTAATCCTTGGCTTAAAGGATACAACAAACATTTCATCATCCTTGTACGGCAACTGCTTGTAACTTAAAAACTTTACTAGAGCATGAGATGATTCTTTTATCTCATCAGAAGGTATGAAAGAAACAATCCTGTTATCATTACACAAGACAAGATAAGAACGACCCGTCTCAATAGTTGTATTCTCATCATCAAATATACCCACAGACCCAGTCTTATCCAAAATTTCAACTCGTGACCATCCTGTTCCCCTTTTAATAGATTTTACCATACCCATAAAAATGTATGATCCTTTTTCTTCAAAGTCAACAATGTCCTGAATGAATGCATAGTAGTGAGAAGGTATAGTAATATTAAACTCTGGAAGGTTTAGGTACTCATACAGGTTCTCTTTAATCTCCTGATCATTTCTAGGATTATCATTAAATGTTGCTGCGCCAATTACCCTAAGTGCTTGGAGTGCACGACTGTTTACTCCGTTGCCCTTGGTGAATGTGAATTCTTCAAGTTCTTTGTACGAATTGAATGGTCGTGCCGATATGTATCGTTCACCAATCTTGTCAGATATGAACTTGATAGCACTGAGTCCAAACCGAATACCTTTACCCTCAATCTTAAAATCAATATCCGAATCGTTAATGTGAGGTAACTTAATGCTAATTCCCATTCTTTTTGCTTCAATAAGATATTCAGTTCTCGCATCTTTATCCTTTTCATTCTTTAGCACTGAGTACATAAACTCAAGTGGATAATAATATTTTAGCCATGCTGTCCAATAGGATAGTGTTGAGTATGCTACTGCGTGAGACTTGTTAAATGAGTACCCTGCGTGAGCCTCAAAGTCATGCCATAGGTCACGAGCAAGGTTTGGAGAGATAAACTTAGAGGCACCCTCTACGAACCTCTCTTTAAACTGATCAAACTCTTTAGCATCTTTTTTCTTGCCAATGATCTTTCTAACTTTATCTGCTTCCGACATGGACATACCGCCAAGGTGTACGCATGCTTGCATAACTTGTTCCTGGTAAAGAATACAGCCATAAGTGTCCTCCGTAAATTGTTTTAATACTTGGTGTGTGTAAGAAATGTTTTGACGACCATGTTTGCGATCAACATAATCCTTACCAATAGTATTCATTGCACCTGGACGAACAAGAGCATTTGATGCTGCAAGTTCGTTTAGATTCTTAACACCCATCTTAACAAGAAGGTTTGTGTATGGTGCTGCTTCACACTGGAACACACCCTTTGTATATCCATCAGACAGCATCTGATAAACATTGGCATCATCCATCTTAATCTTAAGAAGGTCAATCTTTTTTCCATCTCGTTCTTTAATAATATCAATTGTGTTCTTAAGAACAGATAAAGTCTTAAGACCCAAAGCATCAATCTTAATTAAGCCAATTCTCTCAGCCTCTTCCATATCAACACCAACGACTGGAATTCTTTCATCAGATCCAGTAGAAGATCTTGTTTCAAGTGGTGCGTACCTAAAGATTGGTTCTTTTGCAGTTACAACACCTGCTGCGTGAATACCTGTACCACGAATTCGACCACGTAGTTGCTCTCCATAAACTTCTACTTCTGGATACTTCTCACGAAACTCTCGTGTTGATTTAGATGTGCAGAAGTCATCCCAAGTATCAACAGTCTTTAAAACCTTGTTTACATCTGACAAAGGAATATTTAGTACTCGTGAAACATCTCTAACAATTCCTTTGCCTGTAAATTCAAGGAAGGTGGCGATGGATGCCACGTGTCTATACTGTCTAACAAGATAATCTTTTACTTCTTCACGACGAGTATCTTGAATATCTGTATCGATATCTGGAAAGTCATTACGATCTGGATTGATAAAGCGGAAGAACAAAAGATTGTGTTCAATAGGGTCAATGTCTGTAATCTTTAGTGCGTAGCAAACAAGAGAGCCAGCAGATGAACCACGACCTGGGCCAACCATAATCTCTTCTTTCTTGGCCCAGTTAATCATATTACTTACAACAAGGAAGTATGGAGCAAACTTCTTATCTTTAATAATCTGTAACTCTTCTTCAAGTCTGTCAAGGTACTCTTGGTTTTCTGACAAACCTCGCTCTGCCAAACCTTCCAAAGCAACCTTTGCAAGTTCCTTGTCAGGACTCTTGTACTGTACTGGTAGTAGGTTTAATCCTTCTTGAATTCCATAGTCTCCTACTGTCTCTGCTAATAGGATTGTGTTTGAGTAGATGTCAGGTCTATCAATACCCTGCGCTTCCATGGCTGCCTTGATCTCTTCATAAGATAGAAGATGGATATCAAACTTATTAAATGACATTTGACGATCTGCGCCATAAAGATAATCAAGGCGCTCCATCATGTTGCCCTTTTTCTTTGACTTCTCATATGTTGCATCTTTTACAAACTTACCATGTGTGTTCATAAGCAACTTAAACTCTTGAACTTCTTTTTGTGATGGATCAACATGGTGGCAGTCTGGTGTAACAATAACTTTGATATCAAATTCATCCGCAAGTTGTATTAAATACTTATTTATGTGTGCTTCATTGTGAGGCATAACCTCAATGTAGTAGTCATCAGCAAAGCGCTCTTTGAACCAAGAGATATATTTCTTTGCGAGAGCAAACTCTTCTTCCTCAAGTGCTTTAACTAAAACGCTACTTGGGCAAGCAGAAGAAACAATAATTCCTTCTTTATATTTTTCTAATATACTAAAATCAAATCTTGGCTTCTTAAAGAAACCATCTGTCCAAGATAGTTCACTAATCTTGTTAAGGTTTTCCAAACCAATTTGATTCTTGGCTAGAAGGATAATGTGATTGTAGACAAGATCTTGTTGACCTTCTCTTTCAGACTTATCTCGTGTATCAGATATGTCTGCACACATGTATCCTTCTAGACCTAGAATTGGCTTAATGCCCTTTGCTTTTGCAATACGGTGCAGTTCCCTATGCCCAGATAAAGTACCGTGGTCAGTGATGGCAATTGCTGGCATCCCTAACTCAACTGCACGGTTCACGTATTCTTCTGGAGTAGCAATCCCATCAAATAAACTGAAATGGGTGTGGACATGTAAGCCGACGTAGTTCATATTACCAATCAGCGTTTGTTGCTGAAGTGGCAGATGGGCCATCAAAGCCCAAATAGAACGCTTCTTGTTCTGCGTAAGGAACCTTGCGTAGTGCAGACTCTAGTGGGTAAGGCTTAATGTCTCCCCAGTTGAATGGCTCCTTATCTGGTGCAGATGGAATTAGTGTGTAATTGGTTTCAGTTCCCTGACCATTACGCTTTAACTTCCACTGTACATTTGAGATGCTTCCTGTTTCAAGTGCATACTCACGAATTGTGTTGAATGATGATTGCTTGCTGATACCCATTGACCAGATTGCAACATATGGTGCTTCAATGCCGTCGTCAACTAGAACGTTGCAATAGAAACGAAGACGTGCTCTCCAGCCAGCCTTTGGATCCTTGCGGTGCATTTCTTCTGCCCAGTCACGACCTTCTGTGTCCATTGTATCTACAGCCTTGCGCTTGTAGTCCTTTGGATTTGTGTGTTCTGATACAACGATTGCTAGACCACGATCAGGACTGTAGTTTGCTGAGTCCTCATCTAGTTCTTCTAAGAATCTAATCTTTACTGATTGTCCATCAGCAAGTTTTAGCCACTTAACCTTTGGGCCGTCGCCACCCTTTGGACCATCTAGTACTGGTCCCATTTCTTTGATTCCTCTTAGTATTGCCATGTGTTTTCTCTTTTCTGTATTATGTTAGTTTAGCATAGACTGTATTGATTTGTCAAACTGGAAGTCCAGTTCTTGAATTGACTTATCGTCCATGTCGCCTATATCTTTATATTCTTTATTTAATTGTATTACAGATACACGAGAACCAAGTTTTTCAACTATCTTAGTTTTCATATTTCCACCTGCTTCATCGTTATCCGCAATGACAATTATATCATTAAAGTACTTCTGAAGCAATTCTATTTGTATGTTTGACACATTAGATCCCAATGTTGCTACTGCTGGAAAGCCACACTGGTCAAGCCTAATGGCATCAAATGATGATTCAACTATGTAGACTTTACCAGAAGTCTTAACTCTATGAAGGTTAAACAGTGTTTTAGACTTTGGCAGACCTGGGGTGTTCTTAAACTCTTTGCCCTCAATAGATCTTCCAACAAATCCAATTGCTAATCCGTCTGGACTATGTACTGGAACAGTTACCATATCTTGTTTTTCTGAATAGCCTAAAGAAAATTTTGATGCTGACTCTTTGGTAATTTTCCTATAGTTAAAATAATCTTTTGCTCTGCTAGAAGATAGTAATTCATTATGTAGTCTTTTGATAACAACCTCGTCAAACAAAGTAAACTCTGGTTTTTTATAAAGGGCCCTGTCTACATCCTGTTCTATGCTTGTTTCTGTTTCTTTGCTTTTGATAAATCTTGCAGCCTCAAAGTATGTTCTATTAGACATGTGCATAACAAACTCTGTCAATCCCGTAACGTGGTGACAAGCAAAACAGAAGAATGTTCCATTTGACTTGTCTATTTCTCCTGCTGGGGTCCTGTTGTTATTGTGATATGGACAGAAAATAATATAGTCTGAGTCAACCTCAGACTCAATCGTTACACCTGTTCCCGTGAGAACTCTTTTGATTTGCTCTTTTGTATAAAGATTGGTGTGCTTACGTCTATTCCTGCTATCCATTCGCTTTGTCTTCTTCCCGTGTATGTCCCGTGTACTGTTAGTTGAAACTCAAAATATTTTTTCTTGTGGTTATAGTCTAGCGTAAAATCTGGAGTTATGTCAAGCCGTGGCACATATCCTGATAGTCGCATTTCTGAATCCAGGAGCCTGATGTATTCATCCTTCAGCCTACCAAGCGCTGACTCATCGTGGATGACCCCGTCAAGATAGAACTTTTTGATAGGTCTATGGTGATAGAAGGTAGGAGGAAGATTCTCGTGCTGCATACCATATTATAACTACTTATCTTCATAATCTTTATATCTGTAGTATCCCTTGTCAAAGTCAACCTGTACAAGGAAGTCTCCCATAAACCCATTACGGTTCTTTCTAAAAGCGCATTCAATAATATCACTATTTGATGCTCTACCAAGAGCAATAACCCAGTCTGCATCATAAGCAATCTGTCTTGACCAAGCGGTCTGACCAAGCGTAGGAACCCCACTAAGATCATTAACATCGTCTGGCGTAGCAGATGAGATAGCAATGATTGGGACTTCTTCACCAATAGCCATAAGTTTAAGTTCTCTTGAAAGGTTCTTCATTCGTACTGTTTCATTATCTGACTTCTGATTAGGAGCCATCAACTGAAGGTAGTCAACGATTACAAAGTCTGGCTTGTACTGGTCAATCTTTCCACGAAGCACTGAAGGGTTAATCTCTCCACCCTGATCGTTTGAAATGATATGGAACTCTGGCTTACCCTGTAAATGCTTAGCATGCCAAGCCTTAAGAGTATCTAGTTCAACATCTCCATTGCTTAACTTTCTGTGAGACCAAAGTCCTTCACCCATAATAGTAAATACACGATTACGAACTTCTGTTTCTGACATCTCAAGAGAGATTACAAGGGGTGTTCTACCCTGCTTCCAGGCCTGTACAGCGAAGTACAGAGCCATCCAAGACTTTCCTATACCTGGGTATGCTAGAAAGACTCCTAACTGCCCTGGCATAATTCCAGAAGGAAGATAGTTATCAAACCCTGGTAGGTTAGTTTTAATTCCAACATGACCTGCTGCTTGCTGAACCTTTAGGTTTTCAAAGTATGCTACTGCTGATTCAAGATCCGTAACATCAATGTCACGAATGGCTGCAGTATTCTTTTTTAACTCAGATGTCTGAGTAATTAAATCATTTAGAGCAATAGTTCCCTGATTGTTTTGAACATTTCCTGCTGCTGATCTTAGAATATCTTTAAGGCTGTCATTTAGGTACTCACCCTGCAACTCTTCAAGGTGGTGCTTGGTTGCTCCTACATTTGCTATTGGGGCAAAGTCTCTAAACTTTTCTGTTACAAGTTCTGCAGGTGGTAAAGACTTATTGTTTTCAAAATAGAGTCTGATGAAGTTCCAGATATCTCCGTGAGTTCTTAGAAGGTTATCAACATTTGCCTGCAGAAGTATATGGATCTGCTTATCTTGAAGAACTGCAGTAATTAGTTTGGACTCTGTATTATTCACTTAGCCACTCCTTTGCCATTCTTCTACGCTCTGCTCTCTCGTTGTCATCTCTGCTTTTATCTTTTTGTGCTTGTAAAATCTTTTCTGCATTATATGCAAAGTAATTCCAAGATGGATTCTCTGCAACCTTAAAGTAATACTCAAGTATATCGTAACACCCTGAAATTCCGTATGATTCAACTAGGGCATCTGAAGCCCACTGTTCTACATTTAGATTAAGGGATGGCTTTGATTCGTACCTTGCGGTATGATACTTGCTGTATCTTGAAAGCAAAGCCATACGGTCTTTGCGCTCAGCCATTATTCGTTAATCTCTGCCTTTGCTTCGTTAATCTTATCAGTCAGTTTATCTTCAACAAACTTGTAGACTCGCTCAAAAGCCTGGTCTGCAGTTTCTCCATTACGTCTTGTGTCAACTACCCCAAGGTCAAGCCTTAGCGATTGAAAGTTTCCTAGGTTAAGCGTGTATCCAAGTGTAACAGATACCTTTGTGTCTTCGTTTTCCATTTCATACCCTTCGTTAAATAGACTCGCTCCAAATTGGAACAAACTGTCCGTCTTCTGTTCTTCTATATGTAAGTATACCATCGCCCATTCTTCGTGTCAACTCTTGTTTGCTAGGCGTAATATCATTTGTTATTAATTTGTCTTTTCTTGGCCTACCAATATGGTATGTAGCAAGTATATCACGTATCTCTTTTACTTGCGATTCTGAGTAATATGATCTTACTTGGAATCCTCTGGCCCCACCCTTTTGAGATCCCGTTGGAAATGGGATGACTCCTCGTTTCATTAGTGATGGCATATATTTTTTATGACGATTAACTAAATCAGCAGTCTCTCTAACGGTATAGGCCCGTTCTCTTTTCTTTTTAAAATCAGAAACTAAACAACTTTCAATTTGATCTTTTGTGATATTATAAACAGACATTATTCCATTAGATTTATTTAAATGGTGCACTCGAACTAGGTCTCCATTTAAAAACCAGACCTTTTTATTCCCTGGAATTACAGGGAGGACATTGTAGCCTTCGCTCTCGATACTTCCCTTTTTAATAGCCATAAACCCTCCGCAGAACTTGTTGGTGGATTAAAAAAATCTCTTGATCCACAAGCCATGCAATATGTCTCAAGGTGTCCGATTGTGCTGTATTGTCTGTCAAGAAACATTCTGCCTTTACATTTTTTACATTTTAGCATTAGTTTGGTATACCAATGATAATTAAGTTAACATTAAGAGAAGCATCTCCAGATGTGTTAAACTTAACAAACCCAGTAACAGAAGACGTAGATGGATCATTTAATATTAAAGATACGCTTGCTCCAGCAGGAGTTTGTCCTACGTTTATTGGGGTAGCAGTAACAATTGGGGGGAATCTAAACTCTCCTGTAAATGAATGTGAAAAAGAAATTTGCTCACCAGGGGTAACAGACTTGCTACTTGCAACTTTAACAAGTGCACCAATAACCCTAACCTCTGTAACCTTTCTATTTTGTGGACCGTTGTCTGCTGTCTGAACAGTTACATAGTCATAGGTTGCTGGAGAGACCTCTTTTGATAACTCGTTGACTGCTTGGGCTAACTCATAAACATATGCTACATCTAGTGGTTGTCCACGCTCAGGTAAGGGTATTTTTGCCATACTATAATTATACCACTATCGGAGTTTCTAAAGTAAAGATTGCTGCATCTGCAGAATAATTCTTAGGATAGACAGGTACCTGAACTGCAACCTGAAAGGAAGTTACTCCAGATGGAACAAGTATTCTAAGCGATGTTGCAGGTACGGTTTCAAGGTGAACCCACTTATCATTAGTTAGATTAGTCTTAATGTACACATCATATTCTTTAAAGATAGATGTTTCAGTCTCACCAGGATCACTTGAAGCCTTGGGATGTTGCCAAACCATGGTAATTACCTTCAATTGTCCTCCTGCAACTCCAACAGAGCAAGGTACTTTGGGTATAACCCCATTTGGTAAAAAGTAGTATGGAGACCAGTGAGAGGATCTATTCTTGTCATTTGATACCACTCTATACCTAACAAAATACCCTAGCCTACTTAAACTAAGAGATGGGAGATCTTCTTTTAAGACTATTGCCTTTTTGATTTCTTTGTCTGGCTCAAGATCGGTCAGTGCCATTACATTACATCCAAGCCAAACCTAAACTCAATGTGGTTTGAACTGTTTGCAATTTTTGTAACTGGCCTTGAGTTTAGACTTTTTACAACTGAATATCCAGTTAATCCATAAATTGGATTTTGATTTTGTGTGTTTTCTAGCCTTAAAGCATCTAGACAAACATAGAATTCGTCTGAAATAAACACCTCTTCTGTGACTTCATTCTTTTCTGTTACTGTGACATACGCTTTAACTACATCTGCATTTTTCCAAGTAAATCCAGAACTCCTATTTAATTCTTCAAACTTTGCAACAGAAATAAAATATCTTTGATTTTCAAAATCTACGTCTGGATCAGTACTGCTTAGTACTGTTTCAAACCTTGCGTACTCTCCAACGTTGTAGACATCTCCCTCTGCAAACTCTAGAATAATTCTTACATCGTGAGGCTGTACATTTCTTGTAGAGTCTTTGTTTATTACTGAGAAGGCTAGCCTTAACTCGTCTTTTGGTGATGACTTATCAAAATCTAGAGTTGCTCCTGTTAATACTAGGTGAGGGGAAAGAGCAGTCCCTAGCGTAAGTTCATCAGTAACTGGGTCTATCTCAATATCTGAAACATCTCCTCTAAGGACTACAATACTATTTAAAAACCTAGAACCTTCATACCTGTTTGATCTAGTTGAATTTGTAAAGGTTGGGTTATCTGCATTTGTTATAAATGCTTTGCTAGTTGTCTGAATGTCTCCAGCAACGTCTAATCTAGTTTCAATTGGAACAAGGGCTGTATTGTTATACTTCCAAGTTTCATCTTTATTAAATAAAAAGATTGATCGGCTATCGTTAAAGTTTGCACTTGGGTTTGATCCCGCAGACCAAATGCCAACCTCTGTTATATCATATCTGTCTAGCGTTGGAAGTTCTCCAGTAAAGACAATCTTAGATACTCCGTCTTCAGTAACGTATCCTCTTGATGTTACTGGTATTCTAAACATCTCAAAGTCCAAAGATTCTTTTGCTCTCATAGCAGTCATCTCAGCCTCTGAAAATGTATAAGAAGATGATACTGGTTTGGCTCCACAGCCAATTGCAATATATGAGGCATAGGCTGGTGCCTGACCTACAAGGTATTTTGCCAGAATTGACTGGCCTGTATTAGTTATCATTTTTACTCCTAATTAGTAATTGTATCATCAAAATACCCCCCTTGGTTGATTATCTCTATCTCTACCTGCTCTTCGTCTTCTAGGTTAACAAGATCAATTAACAGGTTGCCTGAGCCTTGCTCAAGGTAGACTATGGACCCGTTACTTCCATTACCGTATTTAGGAATCTTGTCTTCAAGTTTTATTGAAAAGTTCTTAAACAAAACATCTGATGTGCCACCAAGTTTAATTATATTATTAGAGTTATATTCAAGCATGATATTTTTTAGGTTTTTAACAATGCTATACATAATGTTTTGTCCATTTATAGCATCTGCCCTGGAAATATTAATTAGTTCTTGTCCACCAATATCTTGAAATATAATCTCAAACATAGCCTCATATGCTATTGGATCATTTAAATCATCAACGGCATTAGGGACGGCGACCTTGGTTGAGTTGGTTTGAGTGCTTCTACCAAAGTCATTAGTCCAGGTATAGGTATATGTTGCTTGATTTGCAGTTGCATCTGTAGCCATTACAATACCTCACTTAAAAAGACAGACATCTCTGGTCCGTCTTTTGATTTTGAATATTCTATATTATATACTACGAACCTAGAGCCAACAGATCCAGCCCTATTAATATTTTTTTCAACATAGTCTACTTCCACGATATCTCCTAGTTGAATCATAGGGTTTGCAAATATTTTTAAACCTATTGACTTTCTTGGCTTTGTTATTTTTTTAACTAACCAGGACATTAGGTTTTCAGCAGCATCGGCTGATTGTACGTATGGAACATCTAAAGAAAAATCTTTTTTTCCGTAAAGCATTCTGCTTGCTTTGATATCTTCATAGTTTTTTGTAACTTTATTAACAGCAGTTATAAGACCTGTTGAGTCAAACTGTGGGTCTGAAAGATTGCTATTTTTTGAAAAGTAATCATCAACACTATAGTTGTTTGTGGACTGATTTGTAAAGGCTATACCTTGAACTCTTAAATAACTTTGGCTACTTGAGTCTAAACTTAGTGTTGTATCTGTTGTATTAAAAATTAAAAACTCTGCTCCGTATGATCTGGCTCTGAACCCAGATACAGCATAGGACTTTAACTTATTAAAGGTTGGAGATAACTGTGCGTACAGTGCTGGATATGCTAAATCATATCTAAAATTAAAAGATGCTGCTTCTCTCATGATGGTACCAAACTCGTCAAAGTAGATACTAAACTTGGGAGGTTGGGAAGAACTTATGCCAGTCAGATAGGCAGCCTGGACAGCCCCACTCATTGAGTATTTTCTAAATGAATCTTGAGCACTTATTCCAGAATTACTAAATACATTTGCAACTGGAGTATCTAGTTGAAATGATGTGTTTTGAGAATAGTTATTTGCTAAGGCATAAACATTTTCAAACATAACTCTAGAAGATCCTCTAACAAAAAGTGCAAGGTTGTTATATACCTTTAATGGAGAATCGTCAAAAACTGTAGCAATAAGATTGTCGTTTAGATATAAGAAAAACTTTCTTTTTGATCCAATATCCTGGTACTCTACAGAAAGATCGTAGACAGTTGGATTTTGTTCTGCTGCTACTCTATACTGACCCACGAACTGTCCGCCATCTACAATGATGTTCGCAAGACCTTCATAAAGAGTAATAGGTATTGCAGGGCCTGACAAATTTGAAGTTTCTGCTTCTAATTTATAGAATAATACATCGTGGACATTTTGTCTTGCAGAATCATTTACCTTGGTTGCATCTAAAGCAATTATTTCAAAGTAGTATCCAGCATTTGTTTTTGGGTCAACCATGATTGCAATACCACCACTGCCTCCTGCAATTGTAATTTTTTCATCAGCAGTCTTTCCTTGTACGGTATAAAGTTCTGAAGGTCCAACTGGAGTTTGTCCATTTTTTTCGTTATCTTCAATTCTTCCAATAACTCTAAGCCTTGTTCCAAAATGTTTAAAATTATTTGAAAGTGGCTTGTAAACATAGGACAAGAAGTTTGCAGGAGTATCTGTTGTTTTAAAGCCTCCGCCATTCATAACAAGAGCGGAAGACTGTGTTGTCCCGCTCTGAGTTGAAAGCATTTTATTTACAGTAGACTCTGAAATATATTTTGATGAAAAATAATTTTTAATAATTCCATTTCTGGTTGTCTTTAGGGCAAAGGTGTTGTTAACTCCAGCAGCAACATTTTTTGTTGTTGGTGGAACTGTCTGATCAAATTTAAAAAGATACTTAGCATCCATCTCAACACCACGGACGTTGTCATTGTTTGACCAGTATGGGTTTAGGCCAGCGTTGTGTTCTGAGATGGTGGTTCCAAACTGTGCTCTTCCGTGTTTGGCAACTTCTCCATTTTTTAACTTAGACAAACCATCTACCTCTTCATAGTTTGGTTCAGAGTAGATTCTTAAAAGTCCTGTAGGGTACAGTTTCCCATTAAAGGGCAAAGAGGCAAAGTAAGTGTCATACTCACTCTTAGAGGTTATCCACACATCCCCAGTTCCAGAAATATTATATTGAACTGCATCAAACTTTATAATCTCTCCGTTGGCATAAAAGTAACCATTATACCTACCTAGATAATATATGGCTTCTCCAAGGTCCATAGTATTATTAATTATTCTTCCATTAGATACCGTTGGAGCAACGGCTGATAAATAAGAGTTCAATGGGATTGCACTAAGATCATAGGTGGAGTTATTCTGTACCTCTTGGTTTATTGATTTTGTGCTTTCTTCCCCAGAAACTTCCCACAAAAGTACTGGCTTGTATATATACATTCTTTCCTGTTCAAGCATCTGGGCTGCTTTAATGGTTCCAACAGTTCTTTCTATATGTCTTGTTGTGTATGATATTTGTCCAGCATTATAGACTTCGCTATCTTGACTAGTCAGTTCCATGATGTTTGCAAGTTTAGGCTTTGTGTCTTTATTTTTAATTACTTCTACCTGTGCGGAATCTGAAGATCCATATAAAGTTAAATCTGTAGGTCTTTGTGCTGCAGTTGGCATAATAAAATCTTTACTCATCATTATAAAATTATTATATTCGTCAAAGAACATTGCTGTTTGTGTTGAAACTGCTAGGTCCTGCAATATTTGAGCAACGCTTTTGTCTGGTGGAATAAAGAAGTATGGAATAACCATTTCGGATTCTCCTTCCACTCTTTTAAATACATAATTAGAAAATCCAATAGAGTCTAAAAGTAAAGATACAGCAGCGCTAACAGATGTGTTTGTTGACAATATCTCTGGTGCAGTTTGAGATTCAAAATAGAAGTACAGATCTCTTAGGGCGAGAGAGACCACCTTTGACTGGTTATCAACCTTTGGAAATCCGTCAGAGTACATGGTTTTTATAGGAACATAATAGTCTATGAGTCTTGCATCTGTCAAGACTTCATAAAGTTTTATTTGAATATTTTTTATATTTTGATTTGCGATAATACTAAGAGTGTTGTTTTTATTAAATGCATCATCAAAATCAAAAAATGTTATATTACCAGTTGATGCAAGAAGTTGTCCAACTGGCATTCCACTTTGTCCTAAATCTGAGGCACTTTTATTTAAAGAAAAGGATGTTACTCTATCTGATAAGTCAGCAGTAAGTCTAGGGGAAAACTCAATGAGATCAAAGGATGCGTCAAACTTCTTCATGCTGTCAACAACAATTCTAATACCAGAGATGTACTCAAACTCTTTATACTTTAGTTCTCCTCTTACAGTATAACTTGTTGGGTCTGTAAGTTCTGTAACAAAATTAGTAAAACTATCAACGACTGGCTCTTCAAACTTCCACCCATAGTTTGGAACAAATATCTTCCACTCATCCTTATACCAGATATGATATTCTCCAATATCCCCAGAGTTTTCAACAATAAGATATGCATCTCCTTCTCTTGTTCCCACTGGGGGCCTAAGAGATAAAGAGGATAGTTCTCCACGATAAACAAATACTTCAGAATATATTTTTGGCAAGATCAATCCGTAGGCTAGTTCCACATATCCATCTGATTGAATTATTGGGGTTCCATCTTTTCTTTTATCTTGATCATTAAATGAAACTGCATCTACCCAGTTATTATTTTTTAATACTTGAACCTTCCAAACATTTGGAGTTGTTTGATTTAGTTCTCCAAAGTACGGGTCAGGAAAAGATCCTGACTTATTTGTATATCTTCCAGAATCGATGTCTCCAATATTTGTCTGCATCTTTACAACAAGTCTGTTTGCTGGAACCTTATCTTTATACACAACAAATGGGGCAGCATCTTCAATCATATGCCTTCCGTTCATTGTCTTTGTAGCCGTTCCGTACTCAATACCATTCTCAGTTCTAAACGATGTCCAGTATTTGAATGGATCATTCTTGTCTGCCATATAATATCTTGGCTTTCTTGCCATATTTATGTCAGGGTTATGTAAAAACTTTCCACCCTGAAACACTGCCTTATTAATTCCAGATCTTGGTCTAAAAGGTTTTACGCAATCCTCTAGTGAGTATAAAAGTTTTAACTTTTCTTTTTTGGGGATAAGGTTAAACGGTAGATCGTTTTTATCAAACCCTCCATCAATAACAACATCTGCATCTGTTGCTCCATAATAAAATGCTGGGGATGAAGTTTTATTTTCTAAAACAAATGTGTTTGGAATAGTTCTATAGATAGATCCTGCATCATATGGGCGGTATCTATAATTTCCAACTGCTAAAATATTTGTAGCAATATTCATGTTCCATTCAGCAACAACCAATGACTGTGTTTTAATAGAAGAACTTGTCTCTATGTGCTTTAATAAATCTTTCTCTTGAAACATTATGCCTCTTCCAGAGTTAAAGATACATTCCAGAAGTCAAAGTTAAGCCCACTTCTTTTTTGAACTGAATAACTAAAGTCTGTAAAGAACATCTCAATAACTTCATTATACTTATTTGTATTTGCAAACCTTTCATCTACATTTGTAGTTTCAAAGACATCTTTAAAGTTCGTGTATTTGTCATAGGCAAGATAGACCCAAAAAGATCCACTGTGATTTTTATACCAGTCAAGGAGTTCTACTCCACCTGCGCCACCGTCTGTAGTAAACTCTAAAGGGTTTGTTCTTATCTCTGGGATTATTGCCATGTTTGGATTTCCATTAGCATCAAAGCCAGCATAAGTATCGAATGCTCTAGATGGCAGCATATCCCAAGATACTGTTAATGTTAGTTTATCTGCAGTATGATAAGATCTCATACGGCCATTTATCATTCTCTCCCGTTTTTCAATTCTGGTGGTCTTAAAGTCTATGGGTGACCTATTGTTATCAGAAAGGATTATGAACTCGCCATAGCCATCCACAGAGGCTCCTAATGACCCAATCTCGTCTCCTTCAGGGATGTGAAAACCATCTACCTTGATACCTTCGTTATCTGCAAAGAGGATCCCTTGGGGTCTTTGATATTTCTTACGACCTGCCATATATGCATTAGTTGCCATTAGGTTCTAACTCCTCTCATCTTTTGTGCGTCAACGCTCTTTATCTGAGCAATGACGGTTCTTGCAATTTCATCTGGATTTGATTCAGACTTAACATTTACGCTAATACTATAATTATACACTGAGTCGCCTGCTGCTTGGCCATTATTCATTGCCTGCATTTTTCCTATACCGTGGGACTGTACGGCAAACTTATTCATTACAAATTCTCCAGGAGTAAGCATGGCTGGTACTGTATCAGTTCCCATGCTAAATCTCTTTTGTGCAAACTTAGAAGAAACAAGACCACCAGTTGCATAACCCTTCCAGGTAGGATAATCTTTACCAGAGTTATAGGTATTTGCACCAGTTGGAGTTGTTACGTAATTCTTTCCTCTTTCAAAGTAAAAATTAAAATCTGAAGCCTTATATCCAGCATTTTTTAGTAACCATCGTCCTTTTGCCCCTTGATCAGACTTAGAATCCATGTCCTTTGCAATCTGCTTGTATGCAGTATACAGGGGAAGAATTTTCTTGTATGACTCAGGGTCATCTGTTTTAATTTTTTCTGGATCAAATGTTAATATAGGAAATTGAGACTCTGTGTATCCTCTATCAATTTTTACTTTAGAGTAATTATCTCTTGCTATTTTAATTTTAGACTTATCTTCTTCTATCGAAGCATTCAGTTCTCTTAGTGCTTCTAGAACTGCAACAACATCTTTTGGAAGAGCACTTTTTGCTTGTGATGCTGCTCTTGTTGCAGCAGTTGAGTTACTTAGGTCTGCAACTGATGTCTGACCTTTGGAATTTACACTTGTTCCGTATTCTCTATATTCGTTTCTTATCTTAGAAAGTGCCTCAAGTTCTTTTGCGATTGCTGCTTTATCTTTTGCTAATGGAACTAATGCTTTAGCATTCTGAACATACTTATTATGCATTTCATCAGTTATGTTAGGGTCAAGACCCATACTCATCAGAGCACCAGATTGATATGCTGCGGTATACTTGCTAGTTATAGATTTAAGTTTTGTATTAAATTCAGTTTCCTTTGCTGCTCTCTTTGTTGCCAGGGCTGGAGCAGTTGTTGAATAAATTGCATCTTTTACAAAAGTTCTTGGTGCATCAATTTTCTGTGTTGGCATTATTGGAGGAGTAATTTTTCCCGCTTTTGCTGCTGCATCTGCTGCAGCCTTTGCGTCTGCTTCCTTCTTTGCCTTTGCTTCTGCATCCTTTTGTGCTTGAGTTTTTGGTATGATGCTTCCTCCACCACCACCAGTTGTTCCGCCCCCTGAAGCACCCCCTGTTCCTTTATATGTATATAGTTGTTTAGAGTCTTTTGCTTCTGCGTTGGCCTCGTCATAAATATCTTGTGCAGCATTATCGTTAATATTGTTGTAGTTTATATTTGCATTATCAACTTTTGAATTTGGTTCTGTTACTGGTGCAGCAGGTGCCATCTTTTGTTTAGCAACAAGTGCTTGATATATTTTTTCTGCTGCATAAAAATCTTGTCTTGCCATTGCTGCAGCGTGTTGAGTTTTAAGTGTTTCAACTTCTAGGTCATATGCCTTTTTCTTAATATCGTATTCTGCTTGGGCTTGGGCTATTGCATTCTTACCAACCCTAATAGCATCAAGGGCTGCTTGTTCATTTTCTTTTAATAAGTCATGGGTTTTCTTTCTTTCTTCTTGCATTTCTGCAGTTCCAAGACCCTTTGTTTTATCTCCAGTAATATCAGAATACTTCTTCATTGTATCTGATATCTTGTCCCAACCTTCTTCAATCTTGTCTGTTGAAGCAAGCATTGTACCCATAAGCCTATCGAAGTCTTGTCCAGCAAGTGCAGATGCTTCAATCTTTGCACTAACAGCATCCCAAGCATCCTTTGTTTGTCCAAGAACTGTTATACCAGAAACTAATTTTTCTATCTTACGTTCATCCGTTGCAATATCAAAACTGTTTTTATCAATCTTGTCCTGCTTTTCTTGTACTTTTTGTTTGAATGCATATATTTTATCTTCTTCTGCCCGTATAGCAAGTTGTCTTGCTTCACGATCTTCTTCAAGGGCATAGATTAGTTTGTTTTTTTCTTCTATTCTGTCTAAAATTTCTAATCTTGTGAGTAGTTCTTTTGATCCGTCTGGATTAATTACTTCTGTCTCTGCTCTGTTTTCTAAGTCGTATATTGTTTGAGCATTTTGATATTGTCTTTCAGTGATCTCGTCTTTGCTTAACCCTGAGTCTCTTCCTCTAAGATTATCAATCTTATTCTTACGAGATAGTTCTAAAGCCTTTGAAGCATTCTCTGCATTACGGGCTGCTTGGGCTGCTCTTATAGCCTGGACTGCACGGGCTGCTGCACCAATGTCTCCCTTTGATAAAGCATCTGCTAAATCAAGTTGTTCCTTTTCTTGTTCAACAATCTGACTCTTAATCTCTGAAACTTTAGACAGAGCCTCTGCCTGTTCATCATACCTCTTATTGATTTCTTCTGCAGCATGGTTCATTATTTCCATGTCGTTAGACAGGATTGTATTTTCTGCATTAATGTCTGCTATTGGATCTTCAAAGGCAAGTTTAATAACATGTTGAAGATCATTTATTTCTTCTTGATATGCCTCAAGGACTCGAGTAACTTTTATCTCTAGTTCTCTTGATAATTTTTCGATAGTCTGCTCAATTGGTCTAATAGAATTAATGGTAATGTCTTGAATTTCAAGTTGAAGATCTTCATTTACATCTTTAAGTTTTTTAATATTTGCGACCATTGACTTAGACGCTGCACTAGCACCAGTTCTAATTAGTGATTCCTGAACTGAGAACATCTTGCTAACAAGTTCCATACCTGGTGCTGCTGCACCCGCAAAATCTCCAGCATTAAACTTGCCACGAATTTCTACAATCTTTTCATCTTTTATGTTCTTTAGGTAATCAGAAATGGCCTTTGAATCTATTTTGCCATCTTCTAAGTCTTTTATTAATTGCTTTGCTAGTGCTGGATCTTGAAGTACTGTCTGAATATTTTCAACAGACATACCACTCTGCTTAAGTGCTGCTGCTAGTTTTGGAACAGCAGTTGCCTTAAACTCCATCTCTTCATTCTTTTTTAGAAGGTCAGAAATAACTGCATACTTTGCTGTTGCATCTGCTGCTAGTTTTGCATCTTCAGCAAACTTCTTTAGGTCTGGTCCTTTTATTTGGCCAGATGCAAGTGCTGCTGCAAGGGCTTCATCTTGTAACATTTCTAGAGCAGTTGCAGTATCTACGCCTTCTGCCTTTAGTTTATTAAATGCTTTAAATTGATTGTCAGTATTTGTAATAATTTCTTTTTGTGCAAGATTAAAGTTTTCTAGAGGGGCTTCGTTATATGCTGCTACGATTGTCTTAGAAGTTTCTGACAAACCTACAATTCTTGACTTGTCATATACGATGTTACCCTTTGCATCTTTAACAACTTTACCCGTCTTTTTATCTTTCTTAGGGGCGTATGTAAATGCTCCTGCTTTTTCTAACTCTTTAAATTCTTCTGGATCTAGTCCTGCAATATAGTCTCTTAATTCTTTTGGAACCTTTAGGCCAATAAGTGTTTGCTGAACACCCTTAAACATTTCAAACATAGAGGAAACATTTTTTCTGGCTTTTGCTCCTGCCATTGCTTCAATCATTGACTTTAGCGGTTTTGTTGCATCAAATGATGCATCTCTTGTCATCTTAATACGCATAGCAAGATCTTGTAAAAAGTCGTAAGGATCGTCTTTCTTACCCTTGTCTGTAGGAGTCTTTGCTGGGCCTGCGGGATTGCTTACTATCCCAGTTGACGTGATTGGCTTAACCTTTACAATAGCCCTTGATGCTGCATCAAGTGCCATGTAGGATGCTTTAAACTGTGCAACAGATGCTGTAAATGCAGCAGTGGTTGTTGCAACCCTTCCGTTGGCTTGCTCAATAAGTGTCATCTGACGTGCATACTGTTCTGCTTCTAAAGCCCTTTGAGTATCGTTTACCATTCCTTCATAAGCGAACTGGGTTTGAAGTTTTTGCAAATATTCTGCCTGCTGGTCTAAAGTTAAACTATCAAACTCTTGCTTTCTTTTTGTGTTCTTTATTAATGCATCTACAGTTGCAGATTCTATAGGTCCAAGTTTTCTAACCTTCTCAAGGTCCATCTTCTTGTCACCATTTTTTTCTTGAGCCTCTTTTAGTTTTTCAATACCCTCCATTTGAGTCTTAAGTCGTTCTACTCCCTCTAGACCAACTGTTGTTAATAGAAGTTCCATATCAATTGTAGTTCCATCTAGAGCCTGAATTCCCTTGAGTGTTTCCATGATTGCATCATACTCTGCTGGGTTTTGCTTTGTTAGTGAGATCTGTGTAATAAGTTCAGTTGCTTTTGCTTTATTCTCGTATCCTGCAAACATATTAAGAAGTTCTTTTGTTTTTGCTGGGCCATGTATTTCAACGCTTGCGTCAAACAATAAATCAAACTTGTCTAGTTGACCAGAGAATAGTTCTATGTAATTGTTTGCTTCTGTTGGACTTAATACCTTACTTCCAACAAGCATTTCCATTTTTGCTTGGAAAGTTTGTGCTGTCTTCTGATCTGCTAATCCATTAGAAAAAGCATTATCTCCAAACTCTTCTGTTGTATTTAAGAATTTCTTTGATGCTTCTTCCTGGTCAGTTCCCTTGTATGTTGTTTCAAGTTGAGTTCTTGTTGCGTCAAAGTAGGCATCTTCTTTGGCTGCTTGGCTTCCCCATACTGAAGCACTATATACTTTTTCAAAACTTTTTGTTTGTGTGTCAAGTTGTCTAAGCAACTGGGCATTCATTAATATTGAATTCTCTAGGTTTGCAGCATCTAGTGCTGCAATCTTTCCTGTGATTTCTAATTTCTTTTGTGCGTTAGTTGTAGAGGCTAACTCTGCTTCAAGTTTTTTCTTTTGAGTTTCATACTCAATTTGAATTTGATCTGCCATCATAGTAGCCATTTCAATATTATTCATATTGTATGCTGCGACTGTTGCAACATTTTCTCTTGTGTTTCCAGTTCCTTCTGAAATATCTGTTTCTGTTTTTGTTACTCTTTGATTAGCATTGTCTAGAAGAAGAAGTCTTGTTTCAAGTGGGTTGTCTTTTAGATTTTTACCATCTGGCCCAAGTAGTGCTCCTAGTTGTCCAATAACCTGCATTTCAACTTTTTGATCCTTTACCTGTAGTGCAAGTTCTGCAGCAATACTGTTTGCTGCTTCGGCATCAAGAACTCCATCAGCAACTGCTGTAGCAAGTTTTAAAGATAAATCATTTATGGCTTTATCGTTTCCAAATTTTTTAACATTGTCTTGGAATAGTTTCTTTTCTTTTTTACCAGTATCTGTGCCTAAGAACTTCTCACCAAATGTAGTATCAATTTTAATTGATTCGTCATACTTACCGTACTGGCTAGTCTGTCTACGCTTATCCATAATTTCAGAAGCGCCAACTCTACCACTCATCTCACCTATTGATTTTAATCCATCTCTGGTTGCTGATAAGTCTTTTGCAAACTGTGCTGCCTTTGCAGCCATTTGATTAAAGTGCTTATTAAGCATATACGCTCCAGCGCCTAATGCTACAACTGCTCCTACTGCAAGGCCTATTGGTCCTGTACCCGCAATCATTGGGGCAAACTGTGCAACTGTTGCTGCTGTTCCTAGTGCTGCTGTAACTTGTGGAGGGGCTCCTGCCATACCTGCAACCATAGTTGCTGTTCCTAATGCTCCTGCTGCTTTACCAGAAAACTTTCCAACCTTTTCTTTACGCATACCACGTTTCTTTTTAGTTACCTGCTTTTGAGTAAGAGTTGTTGGTTCTCCTGTTTCTGGGTCAAAGATAAACTGTCCCTTTTTATTTCTTGTATATCCAGTTTGCCCTGGGTCGTCTGGACCATTAGTTCCTGGGTCTCTACCCATTACTTCATCATAGGCTTCTGTATAACTAGGAGCGTCGGTTCTATCAAAGCGTTTAGTATCTGACTGTGCTCCGTCAGGAATAATTGCACCTGGATCTTTCATTCGTGCAGCAAGTTCTTGTCGTCCCAATTCTCTTATCTTGCGCTTGTCTTCTTCAATGTCTCTATTTATGTCAGCAATGTTTTCTGAAGAACCTGCAATATCATCTTGTGCTATACCTGTTGTACCTGTTGACTGAAGAACATCATTCATATTTCCTGTAGTAGCATCTGTTATCTGTGCACCAGTTAAAAGGTTTCCTGCAGTTTGTGTTTGAGCATCAACGGCTTCTCCAGTTACATTTGCAAGTTCATCTGTTTGTTCTGCTACTAGTAGTGTTGAGTCTGCTGTTTCATCTGTACCATCAACAATTCGGCGCATGCCATCTCCCGCTTCAACGGTTCCATTAGACATAACCTCCTCTGCTTTTTTAACTTTGGCTGGGGTTTTAACTGGGTCTTGAATTATTTGTTCTGAACCTTCACCATCAGCCTCAAGTTGGGCTGCTACAATCTCTGCTTCTGCTGCTTTTATTCTTGCTTCTGCTGCTTTAATTTCTGCTTCATCAGCAAGTTTTTTAAGGGCTTTAGCATTTTCAGCAGTGTGCATGTTCTTGCCACCTTCACGGGCTGCGACCTCTTCCCATTTTGCTGCTTCAGTTCTAACCTTTGCTGCTGCTGCTTCTGCGTCAGAGGCTTCCTTATCTAGCCTATCTGCTTCTTGACGAGCCTTACCAATATTAATAGTGTTACCCTTAATAGTAACTCTTGATTTACTTTCATCATGAATCTGCTGAACAACTTGTGATTGTGCTGTTGCAGCCTGTTCTGTACTTACCGCTAAATCTTCTGCTGCTGCTTCAGTCCTTGCTGTTAAAGCAACTGTTGAAGAAGGTCCTGATGGTGGTGTTACTGGGCCACCACCTACAGTTCCTGTGGCTCCACGCTTTCTTCTTTGTCTATCTTGTGATTTAAGTATTTGTCTTTCATCACGAAATTCTGGGGTATCAATATCATCATAGAAAGCCTTGTTTTCAAGATCCATCTTGTCAACTCTTGCTTGTGTTTCTGCTGCTGTTGGTACTGCTGCATTCCCAAGTCTTGAAGATTGGGCAGTAACTTCTGGAGTTCCTTCTTGCAACCCTTCAACAATTCCATCTGCAATATCTTTACCAATCTTTCTACCTTTTTTAGATGGAGACTGATTGTCAGCACCTGCTGGACCACTTGCACCATCAATTGCTGCCTGTCCAACTTTTGCTCCTTCTGCTTCTGCATTGGCTTTATCTTCTGGTGTTACTTCAATTTTGGGTGCAGGTGTTATTATTTGTCCTGCACTAAGTTTTTCTCTATTTCTTAGTTTTTCTACAATTGCTCTTTCAGTATCTGTTACTCCACCCTTTTCTGATGCAATTGGCTCAGAATAACTTGTTCCAGCCTCTCCACTTTTTATGTGTGCAAATGTTGGTTTACTTCCTTTTTCATCTGTTTCTTCTGGGGGAGTTAATCCTCTTAGTGCATACTCTCTATCTGTATTGTCTTTTGTTTTACCATCTAAATACTCTGACATAGAGTGTCCAGGAATTGCAACTCTTTCTGTTCTTATATCGGTAATTCTTTCATTACCATCTTCATCAATTCCAGTCTCGACTCTTTTGCGGTTCATAGCAACTGCGTCTCGACCAGGATTTTCTGGTGTTCCTAAATCTGCATCAAATATTCTTCGTGCAGCAATCTTCATCTTTTCTGCTTCATCGGCAGTAATTTTTAAATCTCTTTCTAGGTTGTCTATATATGCAACCATCTTTGGGTATGCGTTTTGACCTGCTTGGCTAACATCTGTTACTCCTGGAAGTATTTCTTTTGCAAATATATTTGCCATCTCATCAAAGTGAGGGGTTAAGTGTTTGTTAGCCTCAGACCAAGTAGCAAACGACTCATCTGTTTGCCTTGCTATGCCATCAAGGGCCTGCATCTGAGTTTTCATTGATCCTGCTGTTGCTGCTTTAAACTGTTCTGTTGCTCCAGTTGGGATTAGTTCCCCATCGTCATTCAACTGAGTTTTGGCAATAAATCTAGAATCTCCTCCAGCAGTTGTTGATCCCTTAACAGCCTTACCCTGTATATTTCCTGGCATCATGATAGCACCGCCAGACATGGTCTTTGTGTTTTGCTCACCACCTGCTACTCTACCTGTATGTGGTTCAACAATTGTATATTTTGGCTTTCTTGGATGTGGGTGTTCGTGAAATTCTCCAGTACCTTTGTGATATCTTTTTACAGAATCATTTTGAAGTGCAGCAACTAACTCTGGATTTTTCTTTGCAGTATCTTTTGTAATAACAACTTCACCAGGAGTTAGTAGTGCTGGTACTGTGTCTTTATTTCCTGTACCTGGAACAACTCCTCCTTGTGCAAATTTCTTAGGTAGTCCTGCTACTGCTCCTGCAGGTCCTGGAACTGTGTTAAATAATCCTGGAGATGATTGAGCAAGGGCTCTTGCTTGACTTGCTGCTGCGCCGTAGGCTGCTGCTAATGCTTGGACTGATGCTGCCTCAACATTAAATGTAGAAATTAATTGGCTATGAGATGTATGTAAAGCATTAGATTGTGCAAGGTTTTCAATCTGCTGATTAGTTAGATACTCAAACCCTCCACCAAGAACATTGTTTGAACCATTAAGTTGAGCAACTCCACCACGAAGTTTTGCAAACAACTTAATACCATTTGCAACAAAGTTCATCAAAACACCAAATGTCATCAATAGAACTGGAGCAAGTCCTCCAACAACTCCAATAACAACTGTTATAACTTTTTTAGTTCCATCGCTTAAAGTATTAAATTTTTCTAGGATTCTTCCAACAAAACTAACTATAGGAGTTACTGCTTCTAAGAATGCTTTACCTATTGGAACAAGTTGAAGTTTAATGTTTTCCATAGACTTCTTAAACTTGTTACCAGTCATATCTTCAACCTTGCCAAGTTCTCGCTCAGACAAGATTGCTAACTCTTCAACTGATGCTCCAGCAAGTCCTAATGCTCTTGCAGCCTGTGAAGAATCTTTTGTAACGTTTTGGAATAATGTAGATAGACGTGCAAACTGGAACTTACCAAATAGTTGCTCGATTGCTCTTGCACGGTTAAGAGGATCTAGTGTGTCAAGTGCTCTAGCAAATCCTACTACAGTTCCCTTTAGGTCTCCCTTGTTTGCTTCAACAATACCAGTAAGGTTTACACCTAGTCCCGCAAGAAATTCACTAGCCTTCTTAGAAGGGTTAATCATAGAAGCAAGACCAGACTTAAGTGCGTTAGCACCTTCTGATGCGTTGATTCCACCTTCCTTCATTGCAGTCATAAAGAATGCAAGATCTTCTACGTCGCCACCTAGTTGTTTAACAACTGGTCCAGCCTTTGGAATAGCAATTGTTAAATCTTCAATAGAAAGAACAGTCTGGTTTTCTACTGCGTTGAGAAAGTTAATCTTTTTTGCTAAATCTTCAGAAGCAATTCCAAAAGCGTTTGTTAAAGAAATAGTTGTCTCAAGCGCTTGCTGTTGTTCAACTTGTCCAAGAACTGCAAGCCTTGTTGCTTGAACTATTTGAGCATTAAGTGCATCTCCAGTAAGACCCATCGCTGCTGCAGTTCCAGCCATTTCTACAGTATCTTTTGCTGCAATACCAAACTTAGTAAACTCTTTTGCAAGTCTCTGAACATCTGCAATAGCCTTGTCAGTTGCATCTGAGTTTGTCATCATGTCTCCATATACTCTGGAGAACTTTGTTATTGCCTGCTCCATTTCCATGAATGTTTTTGCTGCAGTTGAGCCTAGAATTGTAAGTGGAATAGTCAAACCAACCATCAACTGGCGACCAGCCCACTGAGTATTCTTACCGAAATTCAGGAGTTGTGTTGAGCCTTGGCTTAATAGTTTATTTAAAAATTGCTGTCTTTGTGCAGCCATTTGCATACGTGTTGCATAGTCCGCATATTGGCCATTGACCATCTTTAGGTGCTTTGGAACAACCTGAAGAGTCTTGATCATATCTCCATTTGCAGACTGCATCTGGATATACTGAGACTGTAGTAGTTTTACTCTGTCTTTACTAGCACGTGTTAATGTCTCACGCTCTTGTGCAAACATGCCTTTAAATACCTTGGTATTTTGAGTGGCTGCTGCTGCGGTGTACCTAAAGTACTGTCGCATTGAC
>Ga0208223_1000066_pt1 | contig 25628 bp, 49 predicted proteins | sample LakMenE07Oct09ns_FD_150678 | JGI IMG/M metagenome (GOLD analysis project Ga0208223, IMG submission 150678) | Freshwater microbial communities from Lake Mendota, WI - 07OCT2009 deep hole epilimnion ns (SPAdes) | ecosystem: Environmental > Aquatic > Freshwater > Lake > Epilimnion/Euphotic zone ...
ATGTAAAGGGGATTGTATAATGTGGTCTGTCTTATTTCCAGCTCTACTACCAGCTTTAACAGATGGTGTTCGTGGTATCTTTGCTAAGTTTACAAAAGGAGCAGGAGGTAATCCTGTCAATGTAGCTGAACGCATACAACTTATGCAAGCAGAAACCGCTCGTCTACAAGCACTAGCAGAGATAGATAAACCATCAGGTGAACCTTCTATTTGGGTTACTAACTTAAGGTCTAGCTTTAGGTATATTGCAATTATCATTATTTGGTTAGCGACAGTGGCTGCTGTATTTACTCCTACTGTACCCGAAGCCATAACTTTAATTATGTTAGATTTAAGTGGGGCTTGTATGAGCTTCGTTATTGGTGAACGTATGTATCTTACTTTAAGGAAATAATATGCCAATCAAAAAAGGACAAGAAACTTTTGCTGGGTATAACAAACCTAAACGCACACCAAATCACCCAACTAAATCTCATGCTGTTCTAGCGAAAGAAGGAGATAAAGAGAAACTAATTCGTTTTGGTCAACAAGGCGTTTCAGGTGCAGGTGCTAACCCCACTACTGCTGCTGGCAAAGCTAGACAAAAATCCTTCAAGGCTCGTCATGCAGATAACATTGCTAAGGGTAAGATGAGTGCAGCATACTGGGCTGATAAAGTCAAGTGGTAAGAAATAGGTTGACAAATTGTGTCTATTGTGATATAATTGTATTATAATTAAAAGGAATATAAATTGACATATTTAGAAGTATGTAATAGAGTTTTAAGACGACTTCGTGAGAACGAGGTTACTACTGTCAATGAAACTCCATACTCCAAGCTTATTGGGGATTTAGTGAATGTTGTAAAAGTAGAGATTGAAAACTCTTGGAATTGGTCTGCTCTACGCACAACACTAACTGCCACTACAACTGATTCTTTGTTTAACTATGTGTTAGTTGATTCAGGCACTCGTTTCCGTGTATTAGATGTTGTAAATGATACAGAAGATGTATTCATGGAAGAACGCAGTAGCCGTTGGTTTGATGAACAGTTTTTAATGTCAAGTGTTCAGCACAGCGCACCTATCTATTACAACTTCAATGGTGTAAATTCTAATGGGGATACTCAAATAGATTTATATCCAATACCTGATGGTGTATATAATATCCGTATTAATGTAATACTCCCTCAACAAGAGTTAGTAGCAGATTCCACACAAATACAAATTCCAGCCAATCTCCTTGTAGAAGGTGCTTTAGCTCGTGCAATTAGTGAGCGTGGCGATGATGGTGGTTATGCTGAACAAGAACAACGCTATCGTTCACTTGCTGCCGATTTAATTGCTATTGAAGCTTCTATTAGACAAGATGAAACTATTTGGAGAGCCTATTAATGGCAGGGGCTTTAAAAGCTCTTAGTAATGCGGCACTTGGCTTTCTTGGGTTAAACACTCAGGAGAGTGGTGTTACATTAGAGAGTGGGTATGCCACAAAAGCCATTAACTGTATCATTGATAAGTTTGGTCGTTTAGGAAGCCGTAGGGGTTGGACCCCAGTTACTACAAATAATGGTTCTTTAAGTGATACTGATTATCTAGAATCTTTATTTGAGTTTATTGATATAGACCTAACAGCAACTATTCTTTCTTGTGGTGGTGGTAAGATGTACACAGGTACTACTACTCTTATTGAATCTCCAGTTAAACAAGCAAACCAAACATCAGATTTAACTATTACTTTTACTGGTAATAGATGGCAATTCTCACAACTAGCTGAGGGTGCTGGTTATGGTAATAGTATGTATGGATTTGCTGCTCAAACAGGTAATCCACTCCTTGTATATCGCAAAGCTAACCATACTGGTGCTTATATTTGGCAACGAGTAGGGGATTATGGCACTAAACCTACAGGTGTATCTACCTTTGACCCTGACTGTTCACATACAGCATTTGGTCGTCATTGGGTGGCAGGTGTAACTGGTGCTAAGACAACAGTTTATTATAGCAAATTACTAGATGGTGCGGCTTTTACAGGGGTAGGTTCAGGTTTAATTGATATTGAATCTGTTGTTGGTAGCAGTGACCAAATTGTTGGTATATCCTCACATAATAATTATCTTATTATATTCTGCCGTAATAACATTATAATATACGATTCACCTGATGACCCTACTAATTTAACTCTTGCTGATGTGGTTACAGGTGTTGGATGTATTGCTCGTGATACTATACAACAAACAGGTACAGATTTAATATTCTTAAGTAATAGTGGTGTACGTAGTTTTAATCGAGTAGTACAAGACAAGAGTATGCCAATGCGTGACTTGTCTGCTAATGTTCGTGATGACTTAGTTCAGTACATTTCAGGTGAAGTATTAACAGAAGTTAAAAGTATTTATTTTGAGAGAGATGCTTTTTATCTATTAGTTTTACCTAATTTAAAGCAAGCCTTTTACTTTGACTTACGTCAGACATTAGAAAATGGTGCTGCTCGTGTAACAACATGGGAAAGTTTCTTACCTAAAGCTCTTTGTAAGACTAGAGATAGAAACTTATATCTAGGTATGGCAGGTGGTATTGGTAAGTATTTTGGTTACTCTGATAATGGTGAATCGTATCGTTTAGAATATTATACTTCTAACATAGATGCAGGTGAACCTTATAGTCTTAAATTTTTAAAGAAAGTAAGTGTAATTGTAATTGCTGCTGGTACACAAGATGTTGTATTTAAATATGGGTTTGATTATAAAACAACCTATACAAGTAGAACATTTACAAAAGATTTTATTGGTGGTAGTGCTGAGTATAATATAGCAGAATACAATGTAGGGGAATTCTCTACTGGTATTGCTATTAATGATATTGTTATGCACCTAGGTGGCTCAGGTAAAATATTGCAATTTGGTGTGGAAGTTCCAATTGAAGGTGCTCCTGTCAGCTTACAACAATTAACAATCTATTTGAAAACAGGGAAGATGGTATAATGTCAAACTATGTAAAAGCAACAAACTTCTATACAAAGGATGCCTTGCTTACAGGTAATCCTAGTAAGATTATTAAAGGTGCTGAGATTGATGATGAGTATAATGCTATTGCTACTGCTGTAGCTAGTAAAGCAGATACAACATCTCCTACATTTACAGGGACACCCTTAGCTCCTACTGCTGCTGCTAACACTAATAGTACTCAAATAGCCACTACTGCTTTTGTAACAGCAGCTTTAGCTTTAGCCTTCCCTGTAGGTGCTATATTTAGTTCTACAAGTTCCTCTAATCCTGCAACTTCTCTTGGTTTTGGTACATGGACTGCTTTTGGTGCTGGTAGGACATTAATTGGAGCAGGTGGTGGTTTTGCAGGTGGTGCTACGGGTGGTAGTGCTGATGCTGTTGTAGCAAGTCACTCACACACTGCCACATCAAGTGTTTCAGATTCAGGGCATAGTCACGTTGGTCGTGTTGCTACTACTTTAGGTGGATATGTTGGTTCTGCTGGTTTTGAAGAAGGTCGTGGTAATCCTGATTGGTCTACACAAACAAGTACTAACTCAGCTACTACTGGTATTTCTGTATCAACAACTGTAGCTTCTGCTGGTGTAAGTGGAACTAATGCTAACCTACCTCCATATATTGTTGTATATATGTGGACACGCACGGCTTAATGAAGCATCCAGTCTTAGTTAAAAAAGACTATACGATTTATTTTGAGTATATTGAAGATTTTATAGCTGTTCATTGTGATGTGCATAGATGGAATAAAAGAGTAAAAGAAAATTGGTTAAGAGATAGTTTTTATTTATTTGCATTACAAGAAAAACGGATATTTGCTTTTGTAGATAAATCTAATACTAAATTATATAAATTTACAAAGATGAATGGGTTTAATATTTTTCAAGATGAAGTATCTACAGAAGATGGGAATAAAATAATGTTTATATGGGGTAAAATATAATGGGAAAGCTTGTTAGTGGAGTAACAAATTTATTTGGAGGTAAAAAGGTTGATACCTCTCAAGCAGCTTTTAAACCTTACGCTATAACTACCCCTGCTGGTAGTAGTTATTTTAACACTGCTACAGGAACAGGAGGAGTTACATTCTCACCTGAACTACAAAGTATGTGGGATAAATATTTATCTGCTGCTGAAGGAGCAATGCCTTCTTCTGAACAAACGAAATTTGCAGGTGATTTGTCTACTTATGGTAAACAATTATTTGGTACATCTATAGGTATGGATACAAACCAAATGGCTAAAGATTATTACAATCAGCAACAAGCCATTTTAGAACCAACTCGTGCACAAGAATCAAGTCGTTTAAACGATACTATGTTTAGTCGTGGGACACTAGGGGCAGGTGTTGGTATGGGTGAAGGTTATATTAATCCACAACAATATGCTTTACAACAATCTCGTGGACAACAAGACCTAGAACTAGCGTTAGCTTCTACTGATAGGTCTAGAGCAATTCAAAATGAAGAGATACAAAAAGCATTAGGTTATTATGGAATGGGTCAAGAACTCGCCTATCAACCGTATGCTCAATCTGCTAATATCCTTGGTTATGGCACTGAATTACAAAACCTTGCTCTACCATCATTAGGTTATGGTTTAGAAGCTGGTCAATCATCAGCTACTGCTGGTGCCAATATTGCTAGTTTACAACAAAAAGCACGAGATTCTAATCTATCATTTTGGGGTGGTTTACTCAGTGGTGGTATGAGTGCTTATAAAAAATAATAGGATAAATTATGGCTGAAACTCAATCTTTGTTTGGACCAACTCCTGCTGACCTTAGAGCAGCTAGACAAGCACAACAAGCTGCTTTTCTAGAACGAGCTTCTCAAGTTAATCCTTCATACGCTGCTGGTGCAGGTGTAGGTAGTGTTGTTGGTAGTATTGTTGGTAGTCTTTTTGGTGTAGAAAATCCTGAACTTGCTAAAGCTAAGCAAATGGAAGAAATACAAAAAGAAATAATAGCAGAAAATCCTACTATTTCTGACCAAGGTCTTTATTATGATTTAGCTGCAAGTAAATTCTATGACAGGGGTTATTTAAAAGAATTTGCTGAAGCAAAAGCTAAAGCGGATGCGTTTAGAAAAGAACAACTTCAACTTGATTTAGAAAATAGAGTTAAAGAATCTCAAATTGAAAAAAATACAGCAGAAAAAGCAAGTGCTTTGCCAAGTGCTGGTGCAGTTTATGCTCAAAACATAGCAATCATAAGCAATCCTAATTCTACTCCTGAACAAGTAGCAATAGCAAAACAAACAATTAGTGGATTATATCCTGTTGCTGCAGCTTCACCTCTTGCTGGATATCAACCTACATTTGGTGCTGGTGGTGTTACATCTATGACCCCTGTTGCAGGGACACCTGCTGCGGTAGAACAAGAAAAAGCAAGTAGTAAAAATAAACGACAAATAGTTTCTAATTTAAATAAAAGTAATCTTGTTTCTACAAACATTGATGAAGCTTTAAAACTTGTTTCACCTAAAACAACTGGTTCAATCGGTGAAGCTACTCGTATGTTACCCTTATCAGGTGGCTCAGATGCGGCTTCTCTAGCTAGTTATGTAGATACAATTAAAGCTAATATTGGTTTTGAACAATTAAATGCTATGCGTCAAGAATCGCCTACAGGTGGTGCTTTGGGTAACGTAGCTGTAAAAGAGTTGGATTACTTACAAGCTTCTCTAGGAAATCTAAATCCTAATTTAAGTGAAGAAGTTCTTAAAAAGAATTTAGAAGCAGTTAAAACTCATTACACTAATTTTATGAAAGAATTGCAAAAGGAAATGGATACTAAATTCCCTGTTGGTAAGGAAACTAGTGCCTCTCCTCAGCAAGCTGCAACATCTAAAATAGTTACTATTGATAATGTTGATTACCAACAAACATCTAATGGTAAATGGGTAAAGGTGATTAAATAATGGCGGATAACCAAATACAAACTGAGGAAGTAACAGACCCAGCCCTTCTTGCTCAATTAAATGCACTATCTACTTCTACTATTCCTGCAACTGAAGAAGTTACCGACCCTGCTCTATTATCACGGTTAAATAGTAATAACTTTGATTTGCTTGTTGGAATTGAAAGTGGCGGTAAACAGTTAAGGAAAGATGGTACACCTGTTACATCAAAAAAAGGGGCTATTGGTATTGCTCAAGTAATGCCAGCCACTGCCCCTGAAGCAGCTAGACTTGCTGGATTACCTTTTAGCGATAAGTTATATAAAGAAGACAAAGATTATAATTATGCAATAGGGCAAGCTTACTTTAATCAAAAATTAAATGATTTTTCAGGTGATTTCTTTAAGGCATCTGCTGCTTACAATAGTGGTAAGGGCACCGTTGACCTTGCATTAAAAAGAGAACAACAAACAGGTAAACCTTGGTATAACTTTTTACCTAAAGAAACTAAAGGTTATATTAATAGTTTAGGGTTTGATGCTAAACAAGAGATTTTACCTAGCAATGCTACTACTCCTGCTAGACAAGCGGAATTTGCACAAAAGGTAGAAGATGTTCAAAATATGCCAGCAACCTATGAATTTGACCCCAATGTAGTAAAAGGGGCGGCTGCTGTAAGTGGTGTTCTTGGTATGATACCTGCTATTGCTACTGGTAGAACTGCTTTTGGTGTAGTTAAGTCTGCTACTGGGGCTGCTTTGTCAGGTGGGGCTAGTTCATTAGCTGCTGAGTATTATTTAGAAGGTAAACCGCAAAACTTCCAAAATGATATCACAGGTCTTACTATTGAAATGGCTGGTGGTGCTGCACCTACTATATTACATGAAGCTATAACTAGAGGTTCAACTGCACTTACTAAACAAATACCGATTATTGGTGAAAAACTTGGTGCGTTTACAAAAGCATTAACAGGTGGTGAAACAGAAAGTGAGTGGGCTTTACGTCGCTTTGCTTTAGGTAATGCAAATGTTCGTGGTGGTGTGGCAACTGACATTTTTAGAACAGGTAATCAAAAAGAAAATGTTAAAAGACTTACAGATATTGGTTTAGTTATAGACCCTAAATTACCTGCATCAAAAAGTGTTAGAACTATCTATGAGAATACCTTGGATGATTTAACATCTAGTGGTCTTACTTTTGGTAGAAGTGCACAAATGGCTAATGTAGAGAATACTCTTGCTCAAGGTGTAGACGCTGGTTTAATTAACTCAGGACAAGCTGCTGCTATTGTAAGGACATTAAAAAGTCAAAGTAGTGGTGTTGTTTCGCCTAAAGCTTATGCAAGTATGATTGATGAGTTAATTCACTCACCTAAAAAGATTGAAGGTTTATCTGAAGCAACGGATAGGGGTAGTAAATTTATTAAAGATACTCTATCTAGCAATTATGATGATTATTTTGCTGCAAATACTGGTAAGCCTTTATACTCTCTTTTAAAAGGTGTAGAGGAATCTGAAGTTGTAGCAAAATCAAGAGATAGTATTCCTGTTCTTTTAGATACTAAATTTAAAGCAAGTCCTACTTATGCTGAAGACTTAGAACAAGCATTACGAAATATTAAGAAAAGTGCAGGTGGTCCAGCAGATTTAAAAGCGGCTGTTGTTTCGTATTTTAAAGCACTTCCTGAAAAAGAAGCCGTTACTCGTTTTAATGATTTAAGTCCTATATTTGAAAAAACTAAAATCTTATCATTAGATGAAATTTATTCTATCAAACGAGGTGTAAATTTAGTGGCTTCTAAACGAGGTAAAACTGCTGCCTTAGTTGGAGTAACTGCAAAGGATGCAATTTTAGGTGCATTAGGTGCAGAAGTTCAAAGAACCCCTGAAGTTAGGGAAATGTTTGGTAATAAACCATCAAATATTAAGGCTTTTTCGTTCTAATAGCTCTAAAACGCACATAAAGGGGTCTAGAAGCGAATATCATATAAAACTGATACCGTTACATAGACCCCTCTTTTTAAACAAGCCCTAGAGCTTGATTTTAGTGCAAATTTTACTACTTATTCATCATTTGTCAAACATCAAACGAATAATAAATAAATCTACTACAATCACATGACCACTTTCCTCACCAAGCATACGCTTATCAACTAACTCAAACCCGACCATCATTCCTGTAATAAATTCTACTGATACAAACATAATTATCCTTTAGTTATAGTAAAACTCATTTTTACTAATGTAAGTAATTTTCTTTTCTTTTTCTAATTGCTTTATTTGTTGTTTATAATTTTTTCGCATATTTTTTTGTATTTCTTCTATTTGTAATAATCTAATACCAATCATACATAAACTGCTTTGTTGATAGACTGCTGGAACAGTTTCATATTGTTTCATAAATTTATACAAAGTGTAGGCTGCATTTTTACCTTCTTCTTTTGTAATCCAATCTTTAGGTTTTTCCATATTAAACTCCCTTGAGTTTAGCAAGGTATGCCATATCTACATGAGCTTCTTTTCCATCGGGGAGTTTGGCAATAACTGTATCAGGATAATACCCCCTCTTGATAATTTCTACTGGACAATCTAGCTGAACGTGCCATTGCTTTTGGTCTACTTTTACTTTCGCCTTTTTTACCATAATTCCTCCTGTTCATCCGCTAACTCTAGACAAATGCGTTTTTGATATTTCGCTATTTTATCCTCAAAGGCATAGACTAAATCCTCTGCGGTAATTTCCAGTAGGTCAAATATCTCCAACTCATCCAACTGCTCAAGCATTACCTCTTGCAATTCTTTAATCGTGAGCACTAATATTCTCCAATCGTTTTAATTCAGCTTTTGCATAAAATAATATTTTCTTAATATCTCGCAAAGGTGGACTATGGGAAACTTCTCCATATCTGTAGCAAGCCCTAAATATCTCACCAATTTGTGCGTTCATATTTTTATATGATATTAAATCCTGCAACTCACTAAAATCTTTTGGAAAAGTATAGTAATCTGCACTTGACCCATCACTATGTTCTTTTTTAACAGCGTTCATACTATTCCATTGTTCAGGTGTTATGTCATTAATCCTTTTTTGCATATCTTTTCCTTAAATACCTTAAACTGATTGGACATTCATCAAACATACCATCCTTGACATCAAACAACATATACAAGCCCCTGAAGTGGCGGTTGGTTTGGTGATTTAGGTAATGCTCCTCGTGCTCGTAACAACTACCTGTGATTAGTGCCATAACCTCCGAGCCATCTGCCCTTAAGCCGTAAGCAATATCTCTACCTTGTTGATGCCCTGCAATACAACTCTGATGATGCTTAGCAAGCAAAGCACGGGCAGTCCCACAAGGGCGACCCATAACACCAGCAACAAAGTAATGACAGAAAGCAATACCTTCAATAATGATAGGTTGCAGAAAAGGAACAGTTTCCCAGCCAGCTTCTTCATATTTTAAATCCTCCAAGGATATTAGTCCATCTAATTTAGGGTCATTATCTATTGCCCGATTTATGCGATTCTCGTGATTTCCATACAGCATAACCATCCGTGGGTTCCAGCGAGGTTTATGGTTATCTATTCTCCGTTGCTGTTCTTCTCGGATAGGGGTTAGCAGCTTATCCATCGCCTCGTGAACCACTTTGATGTCTGCCTTGTAGCGTTGACCCTCCATACTCTTGCTACCAGCCTTATCGTGGCTAGACAAGGATGGCATATCTGCGAAATCGCCCAACATCACAATTATGTCAGGAAGCATATCAACAGCATATTTCCCAATGCGTTCTAGGTATTCTAGGTCGTCATTAGGTCTGACTTGAGTGTCAGGTATCACCATCATTCTTTTAGACATAGTGTAAGCCCTCGTTGCCATTCTGTGAGATGATATCAATCCTATCCTCGTCCCAATTGTCTTTAGGGCAAGATGTCCAAGCACATTCAGTAACCTTGCTTAAATCCTTACCGCATATCTGACACAAAGATGAATCACTATCCACAGCCCACTCGTGCCCATCTTTCCATACCGCACCTAACTCATTGTATGTGTTTTTTGCAATATTATAAGTGGAGAATACCTCTTGCCATACCTTATTATCTTCTTTACGATAAAACACTTCTAAATCTTTAAGTTTAATATTCCTGTAGGGATGATGTTCGGGGAGGTCGTTTAAACGGATTCTCATTTCTTTCCTTTCTTTGGCACAAGGGATTCGTCACGAAAATCACAAACCCTGCACTTAGTTAGTGTGTCAATAAGATATTTACAATCAGGAAGGCAACTTGGCTTAATGAGTTTAATACCCTCATCAAACTTCTTCTTACTACCTTTACCACTAATTATACTATCGCCTGTAATATCATTTTTTGTTGCCATGTCGTTCTACCCTTTCCTCAGCGGTCTTGATGTCGTGGCAAGGGGAGCATAACACCTGCAAATTCCCACCCTCACAAAACAACCTACTTATAAAAGTATTCCAATCTACAAATCCTGTAAAAGGACACACTACTGGTTCTACATGGTCTACATTCACTTCTTTAGCTGGGAATTCACCTTTGCACATATTACAAGTGAAGTGTTCAGCCATTCTATTTGTTTTGGCATTGACCTTTTTGCCTACTGATGCCGCTTTTAGAGTTTCATACTTGGGGGGATATTTTCTAAACCCACCTCGCAGAGTTGAAGTGATAAATGTCCGTAACCGACCTTCTGTCCAGCTAGACAAGATTCTTTCCTGAATATATATTATAAACTCTCTGAATTGCCTCACCATCTTCTTTGTCCATCCCATGAAATATCTCATACCAATCGTTGTGCAAGGTTTGTATTAAGATATTCTCACAGTCTTCTTCTGATAAATCTATTACTTGTTTACTGACAACATTTACCTCAAACTTCATTTAGTAGCCTTTCATATCGTGAAATATAACTATCATCTAAAGACCTAAGAATATACAAGCATTGTGCGTTCATCAAGAACTCCTCCTCGCTGGCGTATTGTGAAAGGCATACATCCAACATAGCCCTCTCATTATCAATTCCAGCAAGGAGTTTGCGAGCCTTGGCTTCACCCAATCCCTTTACACCCTTCACATTATCAGATGTATCACCCTTTAGGCATTGCTCATAAAACAAGCGTGTGCCCTCTAGGGCTGTCTGTGTGATGAATGTATCGGGCTTCATCCACCGCTTTGCTTCAGGACCTCCCTGTATCTCCCATTGGAAGTGTCTACCTTCTATTTGCAAAAGGTCTTTGTCCAATGAACAGATAATCGTGTCAGCAGTTTGGTAGATTCCAAGGGCATCGTCAGCCTCAAGATTATCAGGTGCAACCTCAGCACATAATTCCTTTATTGAGAACTCACGACACGCTTGTAACCAGTTTGGCTTTGGTTGTGTGCGGTTTGCTTTATACTCAGGGTAAACCTCTTTGCGGAAGTTTCTAGCCCCTGTTAGAAAAGCCCTATACTCTGTTGTTTGCACTTTGGTAAGGATTGTGTCTAGGAGTTCCTCTACACGATGAGTGGCAATAGACAAGTCTTCGTTCTCTGAACTAGCAGCACATCTATATACCACCAAATCCATATCAATTAACGCTATCATATATTACCTCGTGTAAAAATATACAACAACCAACCCCTACCAACATACCTAAGAAAAAGGCTGTGCTATAACAAAGGATGTATTCAATCACACGGCACCAGCTAGGTCGGTGTCAGCGTCTTCGTCAGCACCATACTCTAACAACTTAGTAACTGTCAGGCGAGAGATGGTGGCACTTACACCCTTCTTACCCTTAAATTCCCATGCAAAAGGTTTAACCGTTGCTACGGCTAGTGAACCGTTACCAATTTTGATGTTACTAGGAACTTCCGAACCATCCTCGTAATAGGCGGGGATTGGGTAGGTCGATTTACAAGTAATATACACACCACGCTCGTCTTCTGCTTTGGTTGATTCACGGGCTTCAATTCCTTCTTTGGCTAATTCTTCTACTGCTTTGGTGGACAAGTTTGACAGGTCAATCTGATATTTCCCTGACATCTCATTTACATGGTTTAGGTTTGCCCACATGATTGTTGCTTTTAATTTTGTCATACTTAACTCCAATGTCTAATAGTGTTGATAATAATACAAAAACAGGTAATAACTTCTAACATCCTAATCCAATTATAAGGTTTCTGCTGGCTCAAAGACAAACTCCTCAAACTGTTTAGCAATGGCAATGATGTCACCTACCGTTGCTTTAGGGGATAGGGCAATAGCATTAGCAAGGGATGATTGTCTAACAATGTATCGTTGTTTAATCGCCCGTTCCTCTGCTGTTTCATAGTTACTACCTATTACCTTGGTCGTTGGTGCAGCTTGTTTAAACGACCCTACTGGACCAATAGCAGACCAGTTGTCATACTTACCATTCTTTGTGATGGCTACTTCAAATTTGTCACCAATGTTCGCATCATCTAACACACCAAACACCTTGGGGTTAGCAAAGGGAACTATGTTCTGTGTGCGAGTTACGCCTTCAGAGGTGAAGGTTACAGCTAGAGTGCGTGTTGGTTTCCCAAACTTATCCTCTTTGTCTACCTTTGCTATATCTACAATCTCAATTTCCATTATACTACCTCCATATCTGCCCAATTCAAACCCTTTTGACACTCAGCCGCCATTGGGACATTAAATTTCACACCAAACATCTTTTCAAAATTAGCTGGTAGGTCGTGAAACACGCTGTGAAACATTGCCACTAATTCCTTAGTATCGCACACTTTGTCATCAAAGTCAAGGATTATCGAATCGTGCACCGTATTCACTAACAAACATTTGTCACCATAACCTAGCTTTTTCAATCGGTTATGAGCACTAACCCTAGCCAAAGCCATGAGGTCTGCACCCGTTCCCTGAACAGCATAATTCTTAATCTGCGTGTCCTTATACTGCCCACCGAACTTCTGAAAGTAATATTCCCTACCAGTTGGGGCTACTAGTTTATTGGTTTCCACTACCTCACGAATAATCTTTGTGTGCCATGCCCCTATGCCTCGATACTTGTCGTAGTAGGCATCCACCACATCCTTCCAATATGCCTTACTCTTGCTTATAGAAGTGAAGTCAGGGTCATTAGCAAACGAGAACTCATTGCCACCATACAATATCCTAAAGTTTAAAATCTTTGCTATCAAACGGGATGGTAGCCCAAACTTCTCTTGGTTATCAGTATGCAAGTCCACACCATTCACAATCTCGTTTATTAGGACTTGGTCTTGGCTAAGGTAGGCGGCAACACGGATTTCTAGAGCAGATGCGTCTGCCTGTAACAGCATTACGGCAACTCTCGTATGATTGCCATTAAGTTTGGATACTTCAGTTTTGACAAGAAGAATTCCGCACCATACCTGCTAATAAACTCGTTAATCTCAATCATCGTGAATTCCACATACATTTCTTCTTCATTCATACCTGATTCGTTTTCTCTGTCCATGTTATTCCTCGGTCTGTTATATAAGTTAATCGGGGGTAAGTAAAATTTGTGCCATTCTATCATAATTTCTTTGCATTTTCCTTCATCTTAGATAAGATTAGGAGATAAGTCAATTCCTCAAGTTCTGCTTGTGTCATAATCAATCCCACAAATTCCTATAATATTTACCAAATAAAGCAAGCCCTTTATCTATTCGCTTATTATGCGCCCTTAGTCCATCCCAATCAATCCTATCTGTCCAAAACTTCTCATCACTTTCGTCATCTAACACTTGCTCAAATGACCAAATCATCTCATCTACTATGGTATTCCACTTCTTTTCAGTAAGAGTGCTTGGATATCCATACTTGTCTTCCTTTAGCTGTTTAAGCATTGGTAGGATGATTTTAGCAAGGGTGGTATTCATATTCCATGTGTCATATTCATCAATGTGCACATATTCGACACGAGGGTGGATTGTGTCTAAAACCTTCTGCAAAATCGACATGACAGGGTATAAGATGTTGTTTAAACGCTTTACCCACGGTTCGTGATATTCAATCTCTCGCCAAAAGCACAACTTCTCTGCTATTTTCAATGGGCTTATCCAATGGTATCTATAATTAGATAGGTATATTTTCATATCTATTTCCTTTGTCTGTAATATTTCTTAAATTATGTGACACAAAGTGTACAATTTGGTAGTTTTGTTGCCAATAAGTAACAGTTTTAGTTCAAAACTAAACTAAAAGTGTAGACCTACGCATAAAATTAAACTCAAAAAAGTGATATATCAAACAGTCTTCCCTATGTAGGTAGCCTTACTGTCTTTAAACTGAAATGTTATTTCACACTCTTGCCCTTTGGTTCCATTAAAAAGCTTCCATACGCCATATCCCATAGAAACAAAAGCAATGAGCATAAGGGTTACTACCACTACGGTGGCTCTATCTATATTCCTGTCTTTTGAACAATCACAGTTGCGTCCTTGATTACAGTTTTGATTACACGGCATTATCATTCTCCTATAATTTAAGTTCGTTATATCTAAGATTTTCTCCAAGGGTTCCTCGCAAAAACGAATTAAATGCTAGGCTTACTCTTGTAATATCTGTATCTGTCTTTTCAACAGAGTGGGGCAAATATGATGGGAATAATACAATCTCTTTTGATTCCACAGTTCTTCCCCAAGCATCCCCATTTACTGTGTTATATTGTTTTGCTGCTATTGCTATCTGCTTAGTAGATGGATTATGAAACTTAATACTATCCTTATCTCTAGAAGCGTTAATATAAATAACCCCTGATATAAAACTATTAGGGTGTGAGTGCAGATGATGATACTGCCCTTCCTCTGTATAATTTAACCAAGATTGTGTGATATAAGCCTCTAAAGGATATTTAGGAATGTATATCTCTTGTAAATAATGATTAAGAAAAGTAGTTAAATAATCCTTAAGTTCTTTTAATTCAAGCATATCTAAGATATAAGCATTTATGGTGGATTTATTACCATAGTTAGCCATCAAATGATTTTTATGCTCTTGTATTACACTAAGTTCTTCTTCTGTAAAATCCCTATCGAGCTTTCCTACCATAACTGGTATTGGAAATAATAAATTTAATTCATTATTCATCATTTACCACCCTATAAAATTTAACATATTGCCAATCTAGCTGGCTTGCCTTAACAACATAATTTCCCTGTGAGCTGTAAGTTTCCACTTCAATCAAACTCTCAGGCGGCTCGTAACATTCAGGTGAGCCGTCGTGTTTCCTCCAACCGTTCCGTTCATACAGCATATCTACTCCCAAATACACCCTTCATATCCCCACTAATGTTTTGTAGGTTGGGTTTAGTTGATGATAGTCGCCCTGTCCGAGCAACACATTGGTTGAGGTTCCCGTGCAACATATTCACACCCCAATTCATTTTCTCTCGTAACGCTGGCAACCCTAAATAATAAGTTGATACTATCTTTTCTAGTTTAGCGAGTTCCAAGATGGTGTCCACTATTTTTTTTGCCTCACCTTTTGGCTTAAGGGATTTTAGCACATCAGCACCAGTAGCCCAATAACCCTCTTTCTTAAGTTCACTTCCCACCAAGGGTTTAACAAGCCGTGGCATATAGAATGAATAATCTCTCCAACCCAGCTTCTCCTGTCCCTTCCTATCCCCTGTCTTATACACCCCTACAACTTCTTTGCGAGGGATAACGATTGTCCCACCATACAACAAGGCAGATAGGTGGTCGCCACTCTCGGTGTTAAATTCAGGGATTGAATGGCTTGCATACAGCGATGCCCGTAACTCCTCAATCTCTTTACCTAAGACCTCAGCCTGTTTCAGACAAGCCCCCTCGTCAAACAGCAGACCATTATACTCAATCTCCTGTAAGACAATCAGGTCTTGGTTGTGAAGGGAAACAAGGCGTTTAAACGCTGTGCTTTTTGAGTTCACTTCCTCTAACTGTTTATGATAAACTTCTAGAGTTAATTTTATATCTTGTTTTAAATATCTTTCTAAAATGTCTTTAGGTATATCAGGAGTATCTATACCAACTTCCCAATAAGCCTTAACTTCATCAAGTTTATTACCAAGTCCATAATACTCACTAACTGAATTTAAACTTGGATAACTATCCACTTGACCTTGTAGCATGAAGTGAACAAGTTGGCAGTCCCAGCAGCGAATATTACTGAAATCTAACCCATATCGCTTACCCCATCCAATATCAAATTTAAGATTAAATCCAACAAGTAGGTCGCAATTATCTAAAATACTTTGAGAGGTCTTTAGGGCATTTCCATAAGGATTTTCATCGTATTCTATTGGTAAAAGTGAATACTCTTGTTCATCTTTATAGAACCCTACATAAACCAATTTATTAGACTGGCTATATGTTGAACCTTTCTCAAAGGTCGTAGTTTCCACATCATAAGCGATTATATTTTTCATTTGGCACCTTGTCTAATATAGCTAAAGCAAACTCAATAAGCTCTCTAGGAGTAGCATTACTTTTCATTCTATTGGCTTTATCTGAAATAACTTCAATATTACCTTTTACATATCCTAATTCAGGAATAATCTTATCAAGAGAAGGTGCAGAGTCTTTTCGTCCATTACCTTTTGTTCTATCTAATTTAATTTTAAGATAAGGGCAAAATTCAGGTATTTCTATGTCCTCAATATCCAAGTTAAAAGGTAAGTTATGCTGTTTAGCTCTTAATTTAGCAGACCTTAACATAAAGTATTCTACATTAGTTTCTCTAAATCGTTTACTGGTATCTTTAACTCTATCAGGATGATTTTCTTTATATTTTTTCGCGTGTAAATTGTTACATAGTTTGCAATAGTAGTTATAACCATCTTTTGCAGACGACGCTTTATGAAATTCAGAAAACTCCTTTTTAATTTTACAATTTGAACATATTTTCATAGGTTTCCTTAATAATTAGTAATACTAATAGTATAACATAATTTTATGATTAAGTCAAACTATTTCTACATATCCTGATAAATTGATAAATGGGGCACGATAAGCACTTCCTTACCCTTCAAGTGGCGCATCGCTTCAACAGTATTCGTGTCGCCTCGTAACTTATTCTTGGGGATATTTATATACCTAACATTCTCATATCCCTCTTTGTCTGTCCTACCAATACCAATAATAAAATCTAGTTCCGATGGCTTACTGGTCTTACTGTCTGCCATTTGGCTTTCATTGATGTAGCGGTCATTATGCCCTGTGCTGTCCGCTTGTCCAACACTTATTACAGGGCAATAGGTCTTAGCGATATCTCGTCCCCACTTGTAAATCTCATGCAACACCAAATCTTTCCTATCGCCAACAAATCCCTTAACCTTGTCCATGTTGTCAATGATAATTAGCGATGGCTGCACTTGCTCTATCAGCTTTTCCATTGTCTTGCGTTCAACAAGCGATGGTTGGTCAATGAATTTAATCTTGTCGCCAATTTTCTCGTCCCATATCGCCTTGGCTTTCTTAATGTTGTTACTCAATTCCATGTAGGTCAAACCTGTAACAGCAGAATACATTCGCCACACAATATCCTTGCCACCCTCCTCATTAAAAAATATGAGAATTGGTTGTTCTACCTGTTCTGCCATAAAGGTAACTTCACTTATCCACATGGCGGTTTTACCTGTTTCCACACGGGCAAATATGTGTCCGAAATTCCCCTTGCGTAGTGGTCCGAGGGATTGGTTGAGTGCGTTTAAACGCCACTTTAGTCCAAGTGATAATTCCTCCTCGTCCATAAGTTCCTCAATGTCAGTTGTTACCCATTCCACTTCGTCTATCTCATCAACAACCGATAATTCCAGTTTATCAATGATAGGTGCTAAATCCTCTACCTTCTTGCGCCCCTCGGCAACATCAATCGCCACAAGGGATAATTCACTAGCAACGGATTGTGAGTAGTGTTGTTGCATATAATCAACGATTGATTGGGTATAAACCTCGGTCTTATCAACAGTAGCCAACAGTTCACTTATAACTTTTCTATCACCATCTTTTAACACGGGATACAAGGTTAGATATTTCGCTTCCAGTTCCCCTACGCTTTTAGCTGGCAACGATTTAAATAGCTTGAACAGTAGTGGGTAATCGGTTTTTATAAAATCTAGTTTTAAATAAGTGTGGTATTTAGTATATAAATCATTGTCCTCTAAAAATAGCTTCAATATGCTATGTTCTATCATCTTTTTACCTCTTGAATTTGCTTATTGACAACATAGGAAATCTATGTTACCCTAATAATATATAATATATATATTTAATATATTATATTATTATATATATACTCTTTTATTGCATTGTCGTCATACTCTTTAGGGTCTTTAGGTGATATTACAACCCTAACCCTCTTGTTAAGTCTTTCAGACAGGTTTCTAGCCGTTTTAATGGCATCTTTCGCCTTGTCCATGTCGTTCCATATAAAAACATTCTTATACTCGTCTAGGTGGCTTGCCGCATCTTGCGAGGGCATACTGCCTAACATGGGGACAGCAGTAAATTGTCGTCCAACCTTAACAGCAGACACTATATCCTCGACAAACACCAATACATCTTGATTAAACCCATACTTTAAAAAGGGTTTTGTGCCACTCGTCAGGTATTTTGCACCCTTGTCAAAGTTCCTAGCACACCAATACTCGTTACTAGAATATAAAACCAGCAGTTCACATGGCATTAAGCCATATTTTCCAATTCTTTCCCTTGCATAAGTGAATTGTGCTATCTCATCACTCGTTAAACCATACCCTAGGAGCCATTTTAAGGCACCGCCAGCGAGTTTTGTTTCCAAAGTGATACCGTTACATATCTTAACCTCTTTTATCGCCTTAAAACGCTTTAAACTAAGTTTAGGTGTATAGCGATTGCATGAAAAACAGTAAAAACTGTCGTCATACTCCGCATTTGCATCACTTGAGCCACATTTTTCACAAGGTGTGAATTGGATAAACTTACTCATCTACTATCCCTCGTAATTCTTTTTCAATCTCAATATATGTGATTTCGTCTTTCGTAAACTGATAACACTTGTTGCAAAAGTCCACATATACCCCATGACTATCTTTACGGATAGCCTCTAAATCTGATAATTCACAATCACAAGCCAAACAGCGCATTTTAAATCCTTATAATAAATGTTGTCAAAAAGCAACACTATTATAACAGGTTGTTGTAAAAATACAACATAAAACTCAGGTTCCCTATACCCACACAAAGAGTGTTTAAACGCTGTGTTTAGGCTGTAATTTCCGTGATTTGCAGCGATTTTCGGTTAATTGCATGAAATTAGCAGGTATATTGCCATATTTTCTACAAACAATTAAATTCCCGTCTAATATGCGAAACCTTACGCAATTTTCCCAACCATCATAAAAATATACATCGAAAGTAAATACTGAACTCCATTTGATTTTCATTATATAAAATCCTCTTCTATTAAAAAATTATCCATCTTATAATCCTCTTGCCCTAAGTCTAAATCTTTCCAATACTCAAGCAAAAAGTCTTCCGCTTCTTTGTGTGATTTCCAATAGGTTTTGGGCATAGTCCACATCGCCCAGTCGTCTATTTTTTCCACATATTCCCAAATAGTATATACCTTGGTTAGCATTTTAAGGCACTCCTCGCTTGTTTTAATAAGAAAGTAATATGATGACAACAGCTAGTAGGCAAGTCGCCCCTATGAAGGCTAAAGTGTCCGCCACCTGTCCAAATAATGGTTGTTTTTCTCGTTTGTAATCCCAATCGACATCGTTTAAACAGTTTCGGTCTGTCCCATGCAAAGAGATAAACTTATAATGCGATACATCGCTTGCGTGTTTATATGGGTGTTTCATTTTTCTAACTCCACAAAAAATAACATTGTCATTAAAACTGTCGTTAGTGTTAAAACTACAATACTAAAAACAGATGGGTTATTGTAAACGATTTTTGCAAATAGCATATATAAAACCGTTAAAAATATTATTATTAAAAATATAATTTGTTTGTTAGATATCATTTTTTAATCCCTTTAGGTTTAATAGGTTTGGTTATCTTACTCGCACATGAAGCGCACCGCACTAGCTTACGATTTAAGCTGTCGAATGTTACCTTCTGCAATTTAATGCTTTTATGCGTTTGGCAGTGGTTGCAGTAAAAAGTCGTGTCTGCTGGCTTAAAGTATGCGCTGTCATAATCCCAATCATCGCACCCACTCTCAAACCAATTGTTTATTCGACATTGAATTTTATAATTTATGCTGTCTTGCATTTTATTCCCCCTCTGCGATTGCTTTTGCTTCAGCAATATGCCCTAAAATAGTGTCTAAATCGGGATTATCCCTTAATAATTCAGCATAGGCAACATTTAAAAGCCTAGCAATTATGTTTAATTGTTCAAGCATCTTTAACCTCCACTATTTCGTCGATTTCCCATGTAATTTCGTCCAATTCCTCGAAATCATCATTATCTATATCATCGAAAACGATATCCTCGACATTTTCCACTTCCACCTCTGCGACATAATATGTAACGGCTTTGGCGTATATTCTGAATTTAGGCATTTTCCACCCCTAATTTAATTGCGCTAAAGCACTCAAAGTCCCCAGCGTCGCTAATATCCCACTCCAAGTCGCTACAATTCTCAAAAGCCAGTTCTATGGCTTGCTGTTCGCTGTCGGCTTCCACTTTGGTTTGTTCGTAAACTGTCTGCCTTGATGTTACTAGATATAAAGCCATTTTAATACCCCTTAAAAATTAGCGTTAATTGTGCTTACTGTTTCAAGATAGTATTCGCACTCGGTCTGCGAGTATTCTTGCTCGATGTCCCCAGCTTCCTCACCAATGCGAACAAACTCGGTCATTAACTCCGCTTCATTAGCAAGGGATAATAGGTTGCCCCATCTTATAACCTCGCTGTAACTGTCATACCACTTCGAGTATTCTACATCTAAATATATTATTTCATAAACAGCATTATTTAGTTGTTCGATAGCTGCCCCAAAATCCTCTGCTAATTGCTCGCACAATTCCGCATTGTCGGCTTTAAACTTAGCCATGTCATCGTAAGAGCCATAAATTAAACTTTTCACTTCGCTACGGTATCCCATTATTTTTCCCCTTGTTTTAGTATGTTAAAAATCTGCTCTAATTGTTCATTCGTTAAGGTTAACCAATTCGTCGCCCCTGCCGTTGATGTTATCCGCAAAGATAGGTAATTTTCGCCTTGCGTGAGTGCGAGTTTTTCTAGCTGTTGATTTAAGTAAGTCATAATTAAGCCCTCGCGATAAAATAACCAGCTTGATGTGCAAGCCCTTCAATACATAACTTAAAATATACATCATAAGTAGATTTTATTTTAAAACTAGTGCATTTTAATTTAGCTTGTTTTCCAAACTTTTTAACAGCAGTTTTATATGTGATTGTTTGCATGATTAAGCCCCCATAACAGAATGGTTAAATGTGAAATAGTAGCCGCTATCGTCTGAACCGTAACCCATGTTCGATATATCCCAGTCTAGGTTATGCTTAGCTACTAACGCTTGCACAGCCTTATAATGCACAGCTTCATAGCTTAAGGCATAGTCATAAGGGATTGTAACAGTAAAGCCGTTAGCCTCCGCCTTGATGCGTGAGCCTTTAGTGTTTGTTGCGCTTAAGTATTTAGTTTTAATAATAACCATTTTAATAATCCTTTTCAGAGTTTGGCAGAATTAGCCCCTTAACCCTCGCTATAAACAAGGGCTAAAAGATAATTCTAGTATATTTTTCTTAACGGTCTGTATTCTACACCATAAGCGTTATTTATAAATAAATCTACAAACTGATATTTGCCATAGTTGCGTTGAACCCATCTAGATAATTCCGCTTGCGTTTTAAATTGTTTTATTTTCCACATGATTAAGCCTCTGGATGATTAGAATTATAAACAGTGCGAGCTAACTCAATTAAAGTTTTAGCCTCGCTATCGTGCAAGCCGTTGCACTCTGCATAGCGTTCATAAGTTAGATAATTATTAACATAATCTAAGTATATATCAATTAAAGTGTTTCGCATTTTAATACCCCTTGTCTGAATTCCCGCTTAAGTGCGGTATGTGTTCACTATACATTATTAAATAATCAATGCAAGCATTATTTAAACATTTGTTTTAATCAATAATAATCTAATGATAAGTTTTATTTATGGATATTTAAACACCGATATATTAAATAGGAACGCACGCGAATAACTTAATAATAAACCTTTGTCAAATACTATTTTATTATATTAAAACAATTATATATAAATAAATTGTGCAGTCTTTATTGTTCAATGTTGAACAGTATAGTTTGTATTGATTGAGTTTACTATGTTTGGCTTATGGGTATCACATCGCACCCTTGCACCGTTCAATGTTGAACAACACTATCATATTAGTATCATATAACTATATAACTATATCGGCATATAAGCACATAGTAGTTTGATAGGGGGGGGTATGTTTAGGCTTGGCGTGTATAATTATATGTATCACAGCGGATACAAAAAAGGTAAATTAGGGAATCACAAGAAAGACTAGTCTGACTATATAAAATAAGGGGGTCTAGAACGCATTTCTAGGGAGCCCTGCTGGGGGTAACAGAGGATGTCTAGGGTAACCCCTTAGAACGCACAGGAAGGTGCCTAAAACAAGAGATAATTGATTACTAATACCATCATATCAGTTTATAATAATAATCAGTCCTACGATGTTAAACAAGGGAGTTGACAACTTTGGTTCATGCTGCCGCATTTCACTTCCGTAGCGTAAGCGTAGGACAATAGTATATATTATTTATATATAATAATATTAATATAATATATTATTAATATATAACTAAGTAACTAATTAGTACTATATAGTATTTAGGGTAACATAGTTTTAAATAAAAGTCAACTAGATTTTAAACAAATCTAAATATACTAAATATAAATAAATCCTTGTATAAATAAACATCTATTGACAAATCTAAATACTTATGGTATAATTAGAATATAAGAATGGATAATTCAACTATAGGAGCAAGCCGTAAGGTTTGTGAACGATGAACCCAAAACCAAATGATGTAACAAGTCCATCAGGACGTAGTATAAATATCCTTGTTCAAGAGGCGTCAGCCGATGTTCCCCGTGTGCAAGAAGTAGACAATGAACTTGCTTCATTACCCAAAAAGAAAAAGGGTGGTAAACGAATAGGTGCTGGTCGCCCTGCTTTAGTTCGTGAGAATTACAAGCGGCAAGAGATGGGACTTAAACCTATCCCTAAAACCCCTATTAATGCTAAACGAGATGCAAATCGCATACTCCCCGTTAGCAAGAAGGCAAGACACCAAGAAATATTAGCTGGTTTATTAAACAGCAAGGGTAAGGCGGTAATCCAAAAGATATTGGACAAAGCCCTAACTGATGGCGATGCTGACCAAATGGCGTGTCTTAAGTTGGTGGCTGACCGAATAATCCCTGCTGATTATTTATCTAAGGCTAGTGGTAAGGGTAATCAAATTAATATATCCATCACGGGGATTGGTCAAGTGGAAACCTCCACCTACGACAACGATGATGTTCAAGACGCAGAGATAGTAGAGGATAACGAATAGTGGCTGCTGGGGATTTTACTGCATATGGTGTTGTTAATAGACCAACTAACTGGTCTTATAATAAATCTATTGGTAATTTAAACCTAAATGCTATGGCTGATGCCAATCGTGGCGCATTGATTGGTGATGTTAATTATAATACCCCTGTTGGAACTGTTGGTTATTCAAAAGGTTTAAACGCACCTAAAGATATGTACTATCGTTATGGTGGCGATAATTTTAATGTTGAAGCAAGACCTAATGGCATTAGAGGAAGTTATATGGGAGATGGATTTCAAGTGAACGCTACTGATAAATCTTTAGATACATCTTTTAATATACCAATGGAAGATAAATCTATGGATGCTAGTTTTGGTATTAACTATGATGGTTATACTAAAACCCCTGCTGTTCAAGCACAGATTCGCAAAGAACTATTTAATAATGGATTTATAGATGCCTCAGGTAATATAACACCTAAAGGTTATGAATTTAAATTAACTGGTGGTTTTAACTTTTAATGGCAGCAGGTGATTTCATCCCTTATGGTGTGGCAACAATGCCAAAATATTCTAAATTAGAGATATCTGATTTTGCCCATAATAATGCTAAAAGCGTTTATCCAAATAAAGAACAAGCAAATAAAGAACGAGATGCTTATAGGCATATCTTGTGGCAAGCAATGACAGCTAATCAATATGGCGAACCTACAGCCAATATGCTTGGTAATATGCACGAATCACAACTCCCTTTTGTAGGGACACCATTCCAACCTGCTGACCAAAAGGCTATGGATTTATATAATAATAGATTGGGTGTGGAATTAGGATTACGAGTAAAGACGCTTCCTGAGATGATGATGGAAGCTAAGAAAATAGTAGATTCAGGCAAGGCTAAATTAGATTCATACGATGGGTCTTATTAATGGCAGATTTAAATGTCAAGCTTCACGAGAAGCAACTAGAAGTATTTAACGATAACCACCGATTTAAGATTCTCGCTGCTGGTAGGCGGTTTGGTAAAAGTCGGTTAGCCGCTTGGCTTCTTATTATTGAAGCCCTGAAGTCGACAGAGAAGGATGTCTTCTATGTTGCGCCAACTTACCAACAAGCAAAAGACATCTTGTGGGGATTGTTAAAAGAGATTGGGCATGATGTCATTGCCTCGGCACATGAGAATACCTCTGTCCTTACTTTAGTTAATGGTCGTAAGATTTACCTCAAGGGTGCAGATAGACCTGACACTTTACGAGGTGTGGGTTTAGCGTTCCTTGTAATTGATGAGTATGCTGACTTAAAGCCAAATGTTTGGGAACAGATTTTACGCCCAGCCTTGTCAGATGTTCAGGGTGGTGCGGTGTTCATCGGGACACCAAAAGGTAGAAACCATTTCTATGAATTATTTAAATATGCGGAAAGTGAGAGGGATGATGAGTGGAAAGCGTTTCATTTTACTTCCTATGATAATCCCCTTATTCCAGCAAAAGAGTTTGACAATGCTAAACAAAGTATGTCATCTTTTGCGTTCCGCCAAGAGTTCATGGCTTCGTTTGAAGCAGCAAGTCGTGACTTGTTTAAAGAAGAATGGATAAAAATAGATGAAGAAGAACCTATTGAAGGTCGTTTTTTCATTACTGTTGACTTGGCTGGTTTTATCAATGTGGATAGAGAATCAGGTAACAAGAATAAAAAGCTGGATGAAACAGCTATAGCTGTTGTTAAGGTGCACGAAGGTGGTTGGTGGGTTGCAGATATTTTGCATGGTAGGTGGGATATTCAAGAAACTTGCGCTCAGATAATGAGGGCTGTTGTTCAATATGAACCTGTTGCTGTTGGAATTGAAAAAGGAAGTTTAAAAAATGCTGCTCACCCTTACCTTACAGACCTTATGCGTAGGCATAATCACTACTTCCGCATTGACGATGTCACTCATGGCAATCAAAAGAAAACAGACCGTATCATGTGGGCACTCCAAGGGCGATTCGAGCACGGGAAGGTTACGCTAAATGAGGGAACATGGAACAATGAATTCATTGACCAGCTTGTCAACTTTCCTAACTCACAGTTGCATGATGACCTTATTGATGCCTTGGCATACATTGACCAAATACAAATAGTAGAAAGTTCAAATAGTTTTGAAGAAGAAGAATATCAACCAATGGACGC
>Ga0208223_1000067_pt1 | contig 25229 bp, 37 predicted proteins | sample LakMenE07Oct09ns_FD_150678 | JGI IMG/M metagenome (GOLD analysis project Ga0208223, IMG submission 150678) | Freshwater microbial communities from Lake Mendota, WI - 07OCT2009 deep hole epilimnion ns (SPAdes) | ecosystem: Environmental > Aquatic > Freshwater > Lake > Epilimnion/Euphotic zone ...
GATAAGAACAAACTTGTTGTTACTCTACTTGATGGCCCTACCAACGGATGGATGTCTAATCTTAATTCACTTGGTTACCAAGCTAAAGGTGGCGGAAAAGCAGCAAAACGCATCAAGTCTTTTCATCGCCCAACTTTGATCAACGCACATTATGATAATCTTAATGTGCAAATTGTAGATTCTATTGAATATACTAAGTATCTATTCGATCAAGACGCTCCTGAATACAACGACCAAGATTCTTTGGATCGTTTGCTCGACGGTTGTTTTGTTGTGTCGGATCGCATTATGCGACAGGGGATTGAAAATCTTCCTGTCTATGAACCACACAATACAAACGATACCGAAGAGTATTACTACGATCCAAATATTCGTCGTCACCTTCAGAAGTTTCTTGCAAACTCTAAAGTTTTCAACGCCCGTATTATCTGTCGTTTCGGCATGATAAAGGGCAATATGATTGTCAGCCCCAATCTTCCAATTGGAGTTGACGTTATTACTTCACGCGCTAATATCAAGAAGGAAGTAACCTACGATAAAGGTTATCGACTTCTTGCAGAGCCGCAAGGTCCAAAGTCTCGTGTTATCACAGACGATCAGACTGTCATCAACTTTCCAAAGTTGTTCCGAAAGTCTGACATGGAAATGTGGCTCAAAGAAGAGTATGAAAAGATGTTCCAAGATGCTGTCAACGGTAAGTTACTGCAGAACTGGAAGTCCATCTATACTCGTTTATGGCGCGACTCCGAAGATATTGAGGACAAAGAAGTTCAAGCACGTCTTAGCTATGTAGCTTTTCGTTGGGTATCGGCAGGTTTGTCAATCACGGATTCTCCTTGGTTGTTCGAAAACATGGCGATCTCTCACGCAATGCCACTTCAAAAGCGTATTCCTATTCCTTGTTCAGTTTACGAACAGATCATCTCTCAATCAATTGCACAGATGGCCGGATATGACATCAATGTCAGCCCCGGTACAATCAAGCGTATTGATGAAATCGGTGTTCACGTCGTAGACGACATCGATTGGTTAGAGATGTACGAATCCCATGGAGGCCACGACGCCGACGACTTCTTCAAGCTTTTCTACCGTGAGGTAGAAGGCGGAGAATTGAATGGAGAGAAAGTCGTCATTGCTATTCGTTCACCGAATGGTAAAGGCGAGTACTCTGTATTCAAATATGTCGAAGATCAGTGGTCTCCTACCTGGGTAAAATCTGACGGAGAAGAAGTTAAGTTTCCTAAAGTCAATGGTAAAGGCTGGCCTATGCGCCTGTCCGTTGCTATTGCTAATGGAAACGTAGCCTATACTGGTCTTCCTTCTTCTAACTTTCCGTCTACTGCACACGTATCTGAAGTCTATGACCAGAATCAAGTCATGGCTGATCTTCAAGCAGCAATGAACGGTGGCAATGTCGGTCGTTATGTTAACGCCGTTATGTTGTATTCCTCGGTGTTTCCCAATCACCGCAAAGAACAACTCTGTTCTTTAGAGGATGCAATTGACGGCTGTACACAAACGGTAGACCCTGCTGACCGTGCTGCTATTGATGCTGAAGCCAAGACTCTTGTTCGCGAAGTCATTGACTCTGGTCGACCTGTCGACCGTGCGTTCTGGCAGTCTCGCAACTTCCAAAACTCACTTAAGGAAGAAGAATACGTTGAACTTTACGATGGCAAGATTACACAAATGTATGATCTTTGCTCTCGTTACTTTCAAGCCTATCGTGCTCGTGTGACCAAATGGGCACAGGACAACGCTCGTCCAAGTGATCTTGTTCATAAACTTGGTGGTCGTTTGTACTTCCATGCTCTTCCGCATTTGCGAAAGTTCCGCATGGATATTTACAATGCAAACTCCTCACAGTTTATTCAGAACAAGAACGCTGTTCAGCGTGATTCCTGGGAAACTTTGTATCATAAAATTATTGATACAATTGAAAAGTTTGACCGAGTTCAAGATCAGCATGATTTCGTGCTGGCTTTGTACTCTGCTTCCCTTAAGGTCACTACTTCTGGTGGAAAGATTTCCGATCAGATCGTCATGAACAGACTCGTTTATCCATACCTTGAACGTGCTCTTCAGCACTATGGTTTGGCTAAGCGTGTCGTTGTTGATCGACGTCAAGACGGAAGTCTCAAGATTTCTCAAGTTGAGTCTACATCGTGGACTTATACTCCTGAGAACGGAGAAACTAAAACTTTCTCTGACCCTCTTGAATACCAGAAATATCACTCCAAACATTCTTCGGTCATCCACACTACTTCAAACAGAGTGTGAAACCTTAGACCAGTCAAAATTGGGGGGTGGGACAATCCCATCCCCCAATAAGACTACTCTTTATTCAACAATTTAAAGTTGGTATATATGTTAACAACAATGTCACTTGACTATTCATTAGATTATCTTTCTAAAAATAGTCCACAAATGTACGAAATGCTACAGGATATTTATCCTCAGCTTTTTGAAGAATCTCAGCCAAAGAAAAAGTATTATCAAAAACTTTCTCATGGCACTGGCAAAGTAGTCGGTCATACGAAAAACTTTTTTTCTAAGAAGGAAACTAAAGCAGCAACTCTTGTAGCCTATTGGGCTGCAGATTCTCTTGTTGCTGTATTTCTTCTTCTTACCACTACAAGCTTAGTAGCCTTTACTGTTGCTTCTGGACTTTTAGTTCTTCACACCTACGCTACATTCAGCGCAGTGAACGAAATTACCAAGTAAGGAACTTATGCTTGAAATTACAGAACATCTCTCTGCTCATATTAAGAATATTGACGTAGAGATTCAGGCTATTAAACATTCATTCACTTCTGCAGTTGAAAGTCAAAGAGATTCTTATAAGCCCTTTGCTGTATTTTTTACTGATCCAGAAACAAAATCTTTTGTAATAACAACTAGACCTATTGTTGACTCTGGAGACTTTTACACTGCAATTTCAGAAATGCTTTTTGCATTTTCTGCAACAGAATCTCAATCCATGCTATTTGCAATTGACGTCAATAAAGAGATTGAATCTCAATCTTTTGACGTATTGGAAATTTACATGGCTTGTGAAGATTCTTGTACAGTAATGTCAATGCCGTACAAGTTCAATTCATCCAATAAACTTGAATGGATTGAAGACAAAGCAAATACTTTTACTCTCGATAGGCTTGAAAAAGCCTACGACACAAGTGGTCACTTGCATGCAACTCTTGAAATTTTCGAGATGTTGTATTTGCATACCCACATGCGAAAGTCATTCTTTGGTTTTTCAAAACTAAAAGATTACTTTGACGATAAAGGATTTGAATTTGTCTCATTTATTGACGATACAAATAATATAGATTAATTTAATTAAACTAGTAGAAACAAAGACACATGATAACTTTAGAAAAAGAATATGTGATTCTTTGGGAGGCGGAATCAAAAATTAAAAACGTGCTTGTTCAACAAGAAGAACTAATTGAACAACGCGTCCAGAAATACATGCAGGAAGAACCATTTTATGGTGATCCTGACTATTCTTATTATTAAAGATAAGGTATAATACGTATATGACTTTTGCTTTGCGACCATATCAACAAGAAGCTCTTGATGCTGTTATCAGCTATTCTGACAAAGGCATCAATAGGCAACTTGTTGTATTACCTACGGGCGCAGGCAAAACTGTCATATTCTCTCATCTTCCTTTAATAAAAAAAGACTGCTTACCAATGCTAGTCCTAGCTCATAGAGGTGAGCTTTTGGATCAAGCCAGAAATAAAATTATGGCTTCTAATCCAGATCTCACCGTAGAGATAGAACAAGCAGAAAGAAAAGCGGGACATACTGACGTAGTTGTAGCATCTGTTGCTACTCTAGGTCGAAATGGTACACCCCGTATTGAGGGATATCCTAAAGATTATTTTAAATCCATAGTTATTGATGAGGCACACCATGCTGCTGCTTCTACTTATAGAAGAATTATTGATTACTTTAACTCTTCTTTTATTTTGGGCGTTACTGCTACGCCACAAAGATCAGACTCTACTAGACTAGTAGATGTTTTTGAAGAGATTGTATACTATAAAAGTATTCAAGATCTAATAGAAGACGGATGGCTATGTCCACTCGTTGGATATCGCGTTAAAACTAACACTGACCTATCTGAAGTGGAGATTGTAAATGGAGATTATGCGCAAGCTAAACTCGAAGATGCCGTGGATAATCCTGAGCGTAATGCTAGTATTGTCGCTGCCTACCTTAATTTGGCGATGGATGAAAAAGCCCTTGTATTCGCATCCGGCGTCAGACACGCCGAAAACTTGGCCTTATCCTTTAGACAAGCGTCGGTAGAAACAGAAGTAATCGTAGGTACCACGCCGCAAGAAGAGCGAAATTCTATCCTTGCTCGATTTGCAGCGGGAACCCTAAGAGTGGTTGTAAATGTTGGCGTTTTGACTGAAGGGTTTGATGAACCCTCAGTTCAAGCCATTATATTAGCTAAACCAACACGATCAACTCTTCTATATACGCAGATTGTTGGACGAGGTACTCGTCTACACGAAAGTAAACAGTCATGCAAAATTATCGACATTGCAGATACCACAAAGGGAAAGAAGCCTATTGGCCTTCCTACTCTTTTGGGTCTGCCACCAGAATTCGATTTGCAAGGACAATCTCTTACAGACGTCGCTAAGAAGTTTGAAGAATTAGAAAACTTCTGTCCAGGCGAAGCTGTTAGAGTTCTTAATCCAGATGACATTGATCTAGCTTATACTAGAATCAATTTGTTTATGCCACCTCCTCCTAACGAATTTGTTCAACAATATTCTAAACTTGTTTGGGCAGAGATTGGCGAAGATCATTATAGACTTGGTCTTAATAACGATGAGTCAATGATTATCTCATGCGACGCATTAAGTCGCTGGAATGTCCAACTTATTAACAATCATACAAAAGAATCTAAAATTCTTGGTATGACTGAAACAATGCGCGAAGCTTTTGCTCGCACTGATAAGTGGGTACAAAACCATAGACCTAACTCTATGGCTCTCCTAGATGCTTCTGCAACTTGGAGAGTAGATGCCCCAACAGAGAAGCAACAAAAGTTTCTTAAAAGAATTGGCATCCCTATGACTTCTGATCTAACCAAGGGAATGGCTAGTCAAATTATTTCCAGTTATTACGAAAATAATCCTAGACCAAAATGGTTAGAAAATAAAATTGTCTCAAACAAGAGAATCTTTTAATTTTTTTATAACCCCTTAGAACTGATGTAACTTATGTTTTTTTTTATAAAAAAGTGCTTATCTAAAAGTGTTTTACTTTTGGTACTTGCGCTTTCGTTTAGCTTTGTCCACTCTACTTTTTCATCTGCAACCGCTGATGCAAAAGGTACTCAAAAAGCTAAAAGAACTTATAAATCTATAAAGCTAGAAAAACGTAAGAACAGAATAGTATATCGTAAAGTACTTACTAATTCTGTACCTGTTACCGGTGCTCCGGCAATGCATAAAGCATCTTATACCGGTACTGGAACTTATGTTGTTATTATTGATAGTGGCATTAACTCTTCTCACCCAATGCTTGCTGGCAAAGTTGCACTTGAAGCATGTTTTACTGTTGCTCGTTCTTGTCCTAACAAAACCAATAAACAAACTGGTACAGGTGCAGCTTCTCCAGTAGACTGGCATGGTAATCATGTTTCTGCAATTGCTGCAGGAACTATTGGCGTTGCTCCTGGAGCAAAGATTATTGCTGTTAATGTATTTGATAAAGATCAGTCTTCTGATGAAACATCTATTGTCAATGCTTTAAACTGGGTTCTATCACTTAGTTCTAAATATAATATTGCTTCTGTCAATATGAGTCTTGGAACTTCTAGAACATACAGTAGCTATTGCGATTCTGTTTCTTCAAAGACAACAACAGCAATACATGCTCTTTATGATAAAAACATTCCTGTTGTCGTTGCTGCTGGTAATTCTTATTCTTTAGGAATGAGTAATCCAGCTTGCATTTCAAAAGTTATATCTGTTGCTGCAGGAAATTTAAGTAACTCTGTTACTGCATTTTCAAACATATCTACATATACAACATTTGTTGCTCCAGGATTACAGATAGTTTCTGCAGCTTATGGATCAGAAACTCGAGCAGCTTCTGGTACATCTATGGCATCTCCTCATGTTGCAGGAATACTTGCTCTTTATAGACAAGCTTATCCTGATCACAACATATCAAAGATGATACAAAGATTAACCACTGCAGCTTCTCTATCTTTTGATCCATATTCTTCATTAAGAATTCCAGCTATTAATGTTTCAACATTATTAGATGTTCCATTGGATCCTCCTGCGACAACCATTCCTTCAACAACAATTCCAGTAGTAACCACTACACTTCCATTGGTGATTCCCACTAATCCACCAATGCCTGCCTTTAAACCTAACCTTACTAAAATTAGAGCTAATTCTAATGTTTCAAACTTCTTTTACATAATGTACAATGATTCTTTGGTTAACAAAAACATTGTTATTGATTATGTTCTTGAATGTTCTGATGGTTCTTTCTACAAGATCCCATTAAACATTTATACAAGTTCAAACACTTACCTTGTAAACTCTACTCCTAACTTTAATTCTTGCATAATGTATGCCAACCTTAAAGACGGAACACGAAGTGCTTCTAGTTCTTCTATCATAATTAAAAGAGGTTAATGTGAAAGGTTTATATCTTCCCGTTGATGATTATCCTCAGATAATATCTGATCAATTGCAGGAAACAAAATCTTTTGTATTTGGCGATAAACCTATAACAGTATCTACTTTTGATAGTATTTCAAATTATTATCACTATCATAATGATATTGCTATCTATTATCCAGTTAATAAATGTGCTACCTATCTTAAAAGATTGTATACTCAAAACTATCAACCTCTTAACTTAGTAAGAGGTGATGTACTTATTTATTCTTCTGTAGATAAAATGCCACACATGATAGACAACTCTGTTCTTCCATACTTTATTGATCAAGTAATGGCCTTTATGGCGACTCACGATTATGCCTTCACAAAAAATTAATCCATCTTATACTTATAAAGATAGAAATAAAAAGTGTTCTGAATGTGGAGAAACTTCTACCACAGTAAACAGATCTGTCAAATTTGATAGAAACCTATGTATAGAATGTTTAAAAAATTTAATTATTCAAACAAAGACATAGATATTAAATATATTACATATATGAAAGGAAGATAAAATGTCAATTTTAGTTTCAATCGGCGCTAATGATAATGACATCAACAATCTTCAGATGACTCAGGATATTATCTCTTTTGTTTCCAGTCTTCTGAAGGCTGAAGATCATGAATTATTGTTTGCTAATAAAACATACACTCAAACTCAAGTAGACTCTCTACTTACTTGGTATACTGATCTATTAGATATCCTGTATAATGCAGGTACATTAGAAGAAATAACACCCACCTGGTAAACTGCTAGGTTTTGCCCGAGTGGCGGAATGGCAGACGCAGGGGGCTTAAACCCCCCGGAGGGCAACCTCTTACCGGTTCAAGTCCGGTCTCGGGTACTCTGTGTTATACTGTTCACATAACACATAAATATATAAAGGAAATACAATGAACGATATTTTATTAGACCCACCTACACCACCATCACCAGCTCCTAAACCTGGTGCTGGAATGAAACAATTGGGTATCATCATGGCACTAATTGCCGTTGTTGCATTACTCATTGGTATTCTTTTGGCATCTAGCCAAAATGATTCTTCATCTCCAGATACAACACCAGCTCCTGCTCCAGTAATTACATTACCTTCTGCTCCAGCGGTAAATAAATATGACAATTATTATAACCATGTTATAAACAATTCAGGTAAAGCAAATACTTGGACTAAAGCTGATGTTATTGAATATGGTGATCTTGTTTGTCAATCTCTTGACAATGGCTCTTCAATCAATCAAGTAGTATCTGTTATCTCCAATGCTTCTAGTTCTACTTCAGATGCAGAGCTTGGAGCTTCTGTAGTATTTGGTGCAATCACATATCTTTGTGATGAATACAAATACGATCTAAACGTATACTTGCAGAATTAATTATGCAAAAAATAAAAGCGTTTATCCGTGGATTTGACTACGCTGTTATGCGCTATGATCAAATCGAAGATCATCACTTTCACTCACTCCCTGGTGCAAAGTGGTTTGATAAAGAAACTCAATCAAATTACCGTAAAGGTATTTTCTTTGGACGTAAGTATATGCAATACCGTTATGAGATTTTAGCTCTAGGTGTTATTGTATTTACTACTTTGCTATTCATGTTTACATGGTAGTAGTTATTCCCAGATAGCTCAGTTGGCAGAGCTACGGACTGTTAATCCGTTGGTCGTAGGTTCGAGCCCTACTCTGGGAGCTATGAAACAGAATCCACTATATACCAACTATGGCAAAACTCTTATTGGCAAAAAAGTTGAACTAATTCTCTGTACAGATGAATTTACTGCTTTAACTCCAGGTACCAAAGGTGTTATTAACTTTGTTGATGACAATGGTACCGTTTTTATAAATTGGGAAAACGGATCTACATTAGGTCTTATTCCCGGAATTGATAAATGGAAGTATTTATAATGTCACTTAACTATATAACTCGGTCAAATGATGGTCAAGTTCACGACCACTTTGAATCTATAGAATCTGCTTTGCAGTACTTTTTATCAGATGATGGATATCGTTTAGATTTCCTATTTCCTGATGGTAGAAGTCTCTATATTCATAGAGCTGAATTTGATGAAGATGAAAAGGTTGGACCTTATCATGTAGCGGCTTCTAAAGTTCTCTACTTTGATGCTACACAAAATCACGATAATGTAATTCAAGTATTATTTGGAAATAACAATGTTTAAAATAGTTATGCTATTTAATATATTATTTGCATCTTTTATTATTAGAATTATCTATGACGCTTATACTCATAAGGATTAATTAATGTATACTAAAATTCATTCTAAACCAAAGCTTGATATCATTGCCCACACTCTTACTCGTTGTGGTATAACAATTTGGCATGGTATTCCTGAACAAATTGTTAAAGATCTTCATACTGCTGGTTATAAAATTAAAAAGCGTAAGAACTTTAAAAAGATTGCTAAGCAAGTTGATCCACGCAGGATTGTACCTTCAAAACTTAAAGGTCAACACGAATCTGACGATGAGATTTATCTATAATGCTTATATACGTAATCATTGCTATTGGTGCCCTATGGGGTATCTTTACTCTTATTGGTATTCGTGAAGAAGATAAAGACATTCAAGAAATGATTGATTCTGCCCGCAATGCAATTAGAAAGTCTCACGGTTCAGAATGATTGCAGTATTAATAACTTTAATTATATTATATTCTATTATTGCTGCCGTTATTTGGATTCTAGAAAATACCTACTTTTAGTTTGAAATGTTAACTTATGAAATTATTATTTAACGCAATAATTACTTTTTCTTTAGTATTTATTGTTTCTTATTGTATTTATTTTGTAAGAGATAAATACTTTTAACCTAATGCCAACTAGCGCCTTTAGCTCAGTTGGTAGAGCAACGGACTTTTAATCCGTGTGTCCCGGGTTCGAACCCCGGAGGGCGTACTATGACATTAAAAATAAATCCAAGAAAATGTTCTGCTTTAACATCTAATAATACTCAATGTTTACGTAGAGCTATTTCTTTTACTCTTTTCTGCAGAGTTCATCAAGAAAGAAAAATGTATGACCAATGAATTAATCTTACTTAATGAGCTTCGTATTGGTGACATCGTAGGCACTACCAATCGTATGGTAATCGCATGCACTAAAAAAGCAGAAAGAATCCCTGATGATTCTTACGCTTACTGGGTAGCTATCTGCCACAAAGAAGGAGAGCTTCATCCATATGTAGTATGGGATGTTATTGCTCGTCCTGAAGGATGGTCTGCTAACCACGGAGACTATTGTTCTACTATAGAACAAGCAGTTAGTAAATACAAAAAACGTGGAGGCGAATAATGGATAAAAATAACAGCAAAGCTGTTATACTTGTTGATCAGGCTATTAAAAATATCTCTGGTCAACAATTAGTTTCCTCCGCTGAAATGACAGATCTCTTACTGGATATTAGAATTTATCTAATGACAGAAGATGCAACACCAACAACAAACGAAAGTTTAATATTACAATGAATACAGGAACAGTAAAATTCTTCAATGAAGAAAAAGGCTTTGGCTTTATCTCTCGTGAAAATGGTGACGATTTATTCGTTCACTTCTCAAACATTGAAGGAACCGGTCGTCGCTCTCTAGTGACCGGTCAAGAAGTAGAGTTTGAAGTTGGTCCAGGCCAAAAAGGCATGGAAGCCAAAAACGTTCGCCCACTTTAATAAGGTAGTTATGAAAGTTAAATTTAATATAGAAATTCATGCTGACATTCCAGGTGAATTTCAAGACGATGCTGAAGCAGTTCAATTACTTCAAGATGAAGTAGACGAACTTTTGTCTATCGGTGCTGAGTACGAAAAAGAAGATCAACCTTCTGTAATGTTTACATCAGCTAAAATTAAGATGTATATTCCAGGCGCAGGTAAACTCTAATGTGTGCAGGATCAATTGATCAGCACGATCTCGATCAGCTTGAGCGGGAACTTGAACAAGAAAAAGCAATAGAAGAATACAAGAAAAACTATAAAGTATCTTTTGCTACTTTTAGTTTGTTGGTTCCAGTATCAAATGATTAATGTTATGCAGTGACATGCAATCGTTTAATTTTTGGGAGCTTACAGTCCCCATTGCTACGGAGTTCCACTTGTTTACAACTGGCCCGTCCACAAAGTGAGTTTACCAATACACTTGCCTCCCCAGACCAAGTGTTCACAACTGTCCTTCGGGCTCTTAGCTCAGTTGGTTAGAGCAGCGGACTCATAATCCGTCGGTCCTCGGTTCAAGTCCGGGAGGGCCCACTATGATTAATTCATTCTTAGATATAATATATCTTTATTACATAGCTATAACTGAATCTTTATTTGTTAAAATAACTACAATAACTGTATTCTATATAGTTTTTAATTTTATTAAAAATCCCAGACCTAACTGGTATTATAACGAGGATCATCTTGATGCCTAGATACAATTTAAACAGAGAAGATGTAAACATTCTTCTCGATGCTCTGCAAAACTATTTAATTAATACTCAGTTTAATGATCATCCTAATCAGATAACTAGTTTAAAAAGAAGACTTCAAGCAAAGATTGAAGATAAATCTGAAGAAGAACTTGATGTTTGGTCCGCTTTTCAAGGAGGCAAATAATGCCCTATATTAAACAAGAAGACCGTGAATTCTTTGACGAACGGTTAACGTTTAATACCACTGCAATCCACAGTGCTGGTGAATTAAATTATTGCATCACTAAGCTATTAGATCACTATATAGCTGTTCATGGTGGAACTTCTTATAAAAATTTAAATGAAGTTATTGGTGTGCTAGAATGCGCAAAGCTTGAGATTTATCGTCGCATTGCAGTACCTTATGAAGACTTTAAAATTCAACAAAATGGAGATGTATACACAGTATGAAAGCTGCAGCTCCAATTCAAGAATTTAGAGACAAACCTTCTAAGAAGAATCCCGCTAACGAAACAAGATGTTGTCAACACGAAGATTGTACAACTGTCTTGTCTGCATATAATTTTACTTACTATTGCTCTCTTCACGAGCACATTTACGCAAATCCAAAATCTTTTATTTAGGAGTTAATCATGGGAATGGACGTTTACGGTAAAGATCCATCATCAAGTGAAGGTGAGTACTTTCGCGCTAACGTATGGTACTGGCATCCTTTGTGGACCTATTGCGAAAACATGCACCCATCTTTAGCTAATAAAGTAAAAGATGGTCATAGCAATTCTGGTGATGGCTTAAATAAGCCTGACTCAATTGCTCTTGCTACTTTACTAAAGCGTGACATTGAATCAGGTGTTACTCAAAAATATATTAAAGATTACTACAAAGCTTTAGAGGACGTTCCTTTAGAAGATTGTACTTCTTGTCATTCTACTGGAGAAATAGCTACAGTAGACGAGAATACGAATCCTGTTATTAAAGTTTGTAATCACTGTAATGGTGAGAAAAAAGTAAAATCTTTTCAAACCTGGTATCATATGGACTTTGATCTGATGAAAGAGTTTCAACAATTTCTTGAAGCTTGTGGTGGATTTAGAATATGTTAAATTCAGAAAAGCGAAGAGAGATCATTCCTCCTCCGCTTTGGGTTAGAGAAAAAATACTTAACAAGTATTATTCTAATCTTAAAAAAATTGATTATATCGACGCTTACATTGCTTACGATACAGCTATGCATTTTGCGTACTGTCAATTAAATCCTCATCTTAAATATTCTGGTAAGAATAAAGATGGTAGCCCTAAGCTTCGTAAGCTTTTAACCCGAGAAGATTTTCAACCTCATACCGATCAGTTTGGCACTCCTTTATGGGTGTATAAACTTGACGAAGAAGAACTTAATTCTCATCTTACTCGAGAAGAGATTAATAAAAAACGAAGAGCCGAACGTAGGCCATTAGTTTAACCAGTAGAACACCCACTACTGGTTAATTAAGTTTGATAGCAGCTGACAAGTAATTATTCGATAACTAGTTAAAAGCCAGTGTCGCAATTGCTGACGGATAAAGTAATGATGTCAGTGGCCCCATATCGCCCCATTACCTGCTGTCAATTTCTTTTAAAAAACTTCATACAAAAAACATTACATGTTGTTTTTTTATTTTTTATACGCTATCATATCAAACAAAATAACAATAGACTTAAGTGTCAACACACCGCACGGGTGAGCTGGTTGAACACAGATGTCTTATAAACATCCATTGATGGGTTCAATTCCCATGTGCGGTACAGGAGAAATAAATGGACAATATAGATCAACTAGTGCAAGAAGAATATGCACGTCTTGACGATCGAATATCTAACATATCTTCTGTATCGCACGAAATATCAAATCTTTTTAAATCATCTTTTTATGTTAAATCTACTTTAGAAACAGCACAAGAGTTCTACAATCGTAACGATTACCCCAATGCTTACAAATATCTCTTACAAGCTTTGGGTACTCTTGTTGATATAAATAAACAGATACTTGAAAAGTATGATGATTACACTAATACAATCAAGGAATCTAATGGCTCGTAAAATAAAAATCAAAGGCCATAAAGACATGTCCTCTATAGATTATAGAGAAATGTCTTGGAGAGACGACGCTGCTTGCGCTACCGTAAGCACTGATATTTTTTTCTCTACCCCTAAATCTCCAACTATATACCAAGCTCTTTCAATATGTAAATCATGCTCCGTAAGAAAAGATTGTTTTTATGAATCTATTCTTTATGGCTACGATGGAACATGGGGAGGTTCTACTCAAGAACAGAGAGCTGCTTTAGTTTCTCATATTCTTGATGGAAACCTTACTGGCTTTGACAGAGAAAAATCAGACAATCTTTTTCAATATGTTGATAAGATTGGTATAACCAAAAATACGGCTTTGGCTGATTTATTAACACATAAATATAACCTATCGGAATGAGATATGTCTGACAATATTTTTTCTACCAGTGACGATGATATCTTTGAAGACTATGTAGATACATCGTCTTCAGATGAACTTATCAACGATTCAACTGAATCTAATCCTTCTATCAACAAAATCTTTGGAGATGTTGATTCTCCTTTTAAAAAGCTAATAGAAAATTCTAGTCTTAAAGTTGGCTTGGGTGAAGCATTCTACGCTGCTGCAGATGAATGGGTCAACAATGGCTATAAAGAAGCAAACGCTGCTTCTATTGTAAAAGCTCTTGCTGAGTTAACCAATGGACGGTTTCTGTATAACCACAGGCTAGAATGCTGTAAAGAAGTTATAGCTCGCAAGAAGACTATTATAAAATTCTTAACACTTCTTCTTGATAAAGATCAAGCAAAAAATCTTATTAACGCTTCTGCTAATGATTTTAAAATTAATTTATCTGAATCTTATTTCGATATCTTCTTTAGAAGCTATTATAATATCGAATTGTTTATGATTAATCACGAGATTGCACTTTATAAGAGCATTTGTGATCTTATGGAAATTGAGATTGATTCTACTCTTTGTGATCTTAACTTCGACACTTCTCCCACTTTAAATACAGCTGATGTTATCAATGATTTATATATTCAATATTTTGATGCAGACGCTCTTGAAGAAAGATTGAAAGAATATGCCAAGGAGTTCCGTACGAAAGAAGCGTAGTAAAAAACAATACCTTATTATGTTTGGTACTGTTTTAGCTTCTGCTGCTATTAACTATACAATAGTTCATTCTCCTGTTGTATTCATTATGATTGCAGCTTTACTTGTTCATGAGTTTGGTCACTTCACAGTTGCCAAATTAAAAGGTGCAGATCCAGATCTTCCATTTCTTATTCCATTATTTCCTTTAATAATTGGATTAACAAGAATAAAAGATGTTGATCCCGCCGATGCTCGACCAATATTATTTGCTGGTCCAGCATTTGGTGCACTCTTTATTTTACTAATAATTTTGTTCAATACTCTTTATGGTATTGTTCCTTTTATCCCTTTATTTTTTATGCTTGCATTTGAAATCATTATGAACTATTTTGGTTCTGACGGAAGAAAGTTTAGACAACTTAAAGTTTAATCAATCTAGTTCATACATAAAATTAAACCAAACATCCTTTATACAGGAAGAGTGAATATGAAGCTAGATAAAAATAATGTTCAACACAAAATAGAATCTTATTTACAAGATTGTTATTTTGACGTTGCTCCTTCTCCATCAAAGTCGTCTTTTGTTTTTGATGAAGCTCACTTAGCAAAACTTCTTACAAGAATTGTAGTCAGTGCTGCAACCGTCGTCACAACAGGTATATCTCTAAAGCAATATGTTAAAGAGATATCCATTAACTACAGGAAATCTAAACAATGAATAAATATCCAGAACGCATTCCAGAAGGAATTGCTTCTATAGATACTTTTCCTTTTTCTTTTAATTCTGGAAAGAATGCAAAAAGAAATCTAGAAACACAGTTAGAACAAATCAACTCTAGAGTTGAGAAAATTATTGATCACTTTGTGTTCAATGATATTCCAATTGTTCACTTTGTACTTAAAGCTACCAGTCAAAAGAACGATCTTAAAAAGCTATCAAAAGCAATTGATAGACTAGCAGATTTAGTTCAAATTCAAGAAGAACTCTCTAACAAACTTGCTGTGATCAACGCTTTAGAAGCTGATCCAGTATGGTTTACAACTACATTCTCTGACTACTCTGCTGAGATAGACAGAGATCTTTCTGACATTATTGATAACGATTAAGCAGGACTTATGGCTGATAAAGTAAATTATTCTATTATTAACTCTGTAGAAGGCAACATTGCCGTCCGGTCAACGGTTAAATCTTTTAATCTTGACCATGTAACCGAAAAAGATATTGTATCATTTTACAATCATTTTTCTCAGTACTCTGCTTGGGATACAGGACTGCTTCCAGTAGACGGTTCTGGCATGTTGTCTTTGCGGACTGCTGGTATCTACACACAGTTTGCTTATCAGCACAAGCCTGGTCTTTACCACGTTAACTGGTCTAAGAGCGAAGGCAGTCCCGCAACTGCTTACTATGTAGCTCAGCCATATCGTATTATTATATGTGATATGAAAGAAGGAAATCTTCTTGGTGCGAGAATGTTCTATTCTCCATATCCAATCACCAATCCTTCTCAACCACTTTACCACGTTAACCTACCTAACACTAATTGTAAAGGATATCGCAACAACAGTGTTGGTTGGCAGTGTTTGTACCAAAATGAAGACTGGTCTGCTCTTCCATTAAACGAACGTATTGTTCGATTTATTGAACGTTGTTCTGGAGTTGAAACATTCAACGACGGTAACATGTCTGAGACTGACGGAACTCGTTTTTATCGTGAGAATAATAAGCCAGAATATCTATGGAACCCTGTTGCATGGCAAGAAAAGTCTCAAGAGGGTTACGAATGGACTTTGGATGAATCCTTGTGGATTCCTGTTCTTGTTAAAGATAAAGATGATCAAAAAGAACACTATTCAAATGGCAATCCTTTAACTCTTGCTGACGCTCTTGTTGGTGATTATCGTGCATATTATTATGACGATCAACAAACAAAACCCATTAATGCTATCATTCGTCCAGATAAAGAACTTTCTGCTTCTGACGTTATGGGTTATTTTGTTTCAGCTTATTCTTCTGCAACTGCTCAAACAACTCATATTTTAAATAATACTTTTGAAGCTTCCCAGCAGATTAAAGATAAGAAGGGTTCTGCAGAATTTACAGGTTCTTCTCTTTTAAGTTCAGTTGGACATCAAAGTGAAGACAACGATGAAGATGATGAAGAAGATACTTTTTACTGTGAGTCATGCGAAGATACTAAACATGTAGATGACCATCACACTGATGCTTATGGCAACTCTGTTTGCAACGAATGCCTACACGCAAACTACGTTTATATTCCTTCAGCACAAGGGCATTATCCAGTTGAAGATGATGATGTAGTTTATTCTGATTATCTTTCTGAATACTTTCATAAATCTTACGACAGCGTTAATTGCTGTGAGTGCGGGGAACTCTTTGGAGTTTCTGGTTTAGATAAAGATATACCTTATATTCATTCTGCTAACAACAGTTCATATTGCGTTTCTTGTATTGATACATTTGCTTCTGATGAACAATTAACCATTAGAAACTGCCATGCTTGTTCCGCTAAGTTCATCGAAGAATATGGCAGCATTAATGGATTTAAGAAAACATTTGTTGCTGTTCCAAGCTATTCTTTTGATGAAGATAATGCAGAGTTGCAGTCTATATCTAATGTATCTGCTTTCTTCTGTAATCCTTGTTCTGGTAAATATTTTATTTGTCCTTGCGGATTCCCTAAGCCAAATAACCTTGATGCCATCAACAATAACATTGAACATGATATAGAGTTAAGCAATTCAACTTTAAAGATTACTTCTTGTTGCGCAGATTGCACTAAGGTTAACTTTGATGGACCTGAACTTTCTTTGGAATTTACTCCACAGAATCCTCAAATTAAACAATATCATCTTGACCTTGAAACTACTGGTCTAGTTTCTTCTCTTCACATTAATTATAATAATGAAGAACCATTTTAACATTCAAAGCCACGCATAAATAGAACTTAGGAGTTTTATGTCTGACGATACTAATACAAAATATATTACACTAGATGATCTTAATTATTTCTGGATGCCAAATGGCGCTCCTTGTTTCATCGCAAATAACTACGATGTCGTAGATGATTTTTGTGAAACAGTTGAAAGCTTTGGTTTTCAAATTTATTATATCATTACCGATAAAGAATCCAGCAAAACTGTTCAAGCTAAAAATGACAAAGGCGTAATGGTTCCAACGGAAATATACGAATACGCTCCAGCAATTTTTAAAGTTGTTAATAACTTTACTGGACGTGCAGTTATGGAATCTAAAGAAGCTTTTGGTAACAGCTTTTGTCCTGTTAAAGAAACAGCTGAATACACCATGCCTGCTATTCCTCGTGTTATTATTGATAAGCTTGACGAATTCTTCAGGCTCGTTCATGCCCAACACGGTACTGAGTCTATTGTAATTCTTACATTTGATACTACTAAAGAAGGATCTGATGGTTGGGGTGTTTTAGTCCCTCAACAAGAAAATACTTCTGTTCACTGTAAGTATGATGCTGACTCTATTGCTGAGATGAAGCCTGATAATCTTATGATTGTCGGTTCTGTTCACAGCCATCCTGAAATGTCTGCATATGCATCTGGTACAGATCATGCTGACCAAGCAGATTTTGACGGTGTTCATATTACTTATGGCTGGCAGAAATCTGTCAATGGTGGCGCAACTCAATATCATATTGAGCTTCAGATTGGTGGAGAAAATTACAAACTCAATCCTGAAGATGTTTTTGAATATTATTCTCATTCCAAAGATCCCGATCCCGAAGTGGTAGAGTGGAGCTCTAAAGTAAAAAAAGTACTCCCCCCGTCTACGGGGGTTTTGGGTATTCCGGCGGAGCGTACAGTTCAGGCTCCCAGCCAGTCGTACCAAACAACGTGGGCTCAAACTCACAACTCTCCAGCTACAACAGCTGGTACGGGCACGGCTTCTACGATTAAGTCTTTTGATAAATCTAAGTTTATTAATGATCTTCAAGCTGTAGAAGCTGATGCCATTGTTGCATTTGAACACGATGAAAGATTAAATCCTAATTCAGATTGTTTAATTTGCGATTTTCCTCTTAATGAAAAAGACATTAATTCTGGCTTTTGCATGACATGCGATAGTCCTATTATCTCTCCTGAGATGGGTCACTTTGAGATTATGACAATGCTTCATATGTATTGCGTTGATCGTAAACTTGATCCCACTGTTGCATATTATGTTTATTGTTTAGATGATTCTAACTCAATGAATAACTTCTTACTAAACATAAAGCCTCAAGGTGTCAATCCATCTGAAGCAGGATCTGATTACGGAGATACTGATTCTTCATATGTTTCATTAATTGATGAACCAAATTTAGAAACCAGCTACACTTTGTGCTGCAACCTTCCCATCTCCATGATGGAAAGCTGTGCTTGCAAATCTCTTGTTCTTGAATCTGACATCAGAATTTTTGATGATGCTCATAAGAACAGCGATATTTACTCAAAAGATACAAAGTGTTATGATTGTCAAAATTATTACTCTCCCACATGCCCTGCTTTTAGACAGGCTGTAGTTGATTATATGACTGATGATATTAGACATACTACTTTAATTTCTGATTGCGAATCTTTTATTCATTACAAAGAATCGTCAGATGTTTATACCTATGAAGGAGGAACGTATTATTATGACTGAACAGAAGAGATTTGTACTTATTGGTGCCGGTGGAATCGGCACTTGGCTTGCTGCAGGCCTTGCTCGGATGCTTGAATTTAAGTATCCAGGTTCTGCTTTGATTATTGTCGATGGCGACAATTATGAAGAAAAGAATAAAGAGCGTCAGTCCTTTACTCAAATGGGCAATAAGGCTATTGCAACTGCCAATGAACTTACTCAACAGTTTCCAAAAACTATGTTTATTCCAGTTCCCAAATGGGTTGTTAGTGACGACTTTAAAGGTGTCACCGATGATGAATCTCCAAAGATTCCTGCATCTCAGTTAATTACTGAAGGAGACGTAGTCTTTGCTGTTGTTGATAATTTTGCTGCTCGTAAAATTTTATTTGACGCTGCATCAAATGTAAACAACATTGATGTATTTACCGGTGGAAATGACGACGATTTGTTTGGTAGCATTTACCATTATCAGCGTCGTCATGGATCTGATGTTACAGATCACCCAGTAAATACTCATCCAGAATATGATAATCCACCTGATAAAAATCCAGGCGAATTATCCTGTCAAGATCGTGCCAAGATTGAAGGTGGCACTCAGCTCTTAGCTACTAATATGGCTGTTGCTGCTTTCCTTCTCGGTCGAGTGCAAAAAACAATTGTATCAAATCAAAGTCCAGACGAAGCAGAGATTTACTTTGACCTTGGAATCGGTAAATCTGAACCATATGATCGTCGTCCCGTTAACCAACCTGCATACTCATAAACTAACAAGGAGATACTCCAATGACTGCAATTAATAATTCAGGTGCATCTGCACAGCCTTCTGGCGGTCAGATGGCCAACGTCCGTTTCGGCGTTTACACTCAGCCAGCCCCTGTCGCCGGCAAGACTGTTCGTGAAGTTCGCGAGCAGTTCTCTAAGCTCTGGGGAATTCCTTCTGACGCTGTTGCTTACAAGGGCAAAGACAAGCTTGGTGAAGACCATGTTATCACCCCTTCTGACAACATTGAGTTCCATCGCCGTGCAGGCGAAAAGGGCTGAGATTTAATTCTCTTCAGTTCGTGGGGGGGTATATCGGAATCTTCTGGATATACCCCCCCACTTTTTTCTAAAGCCACCCGCTAATGTAAGGTTTTTATGTTATTTTCTCAAATTAAACTTGGATACCCATCTCTATGGGTTAAGTCAGTAGATACTTTTAAAACTATTGAGTCCATTGTTAACTTTGATTCTCGTGCATATTTTATGATTAACTCTTCTGGTTTTTCTCAATATGTAGATAAAGTTTGGAAGCCAGTTCTTGTCCCCATGCCAAACCCAAATAATCCAGACGAACAAGTATTTACTACAACCTATGACTTTACTGTTGCTAATGAATTCTTAAAGTCTTATCAAACAAATCTTCCTAAGAGTTTTATCTTTAACATTTTTGCTCAGCACGATGAATTTGTTTCTACTTTTGCTGGCATTTTTAATAATGCTGCAATGCAATATCGCGATGCATTTTGGTCTAACGACGTCACTCAAATGCCAACACAGTATATAGTTATTTCTAATGCTGATTGTCCACAAGATTTTAATCACATCTTTAAAACAGTAGAAACATCTTATCCTACTCGTGAAGAAATTATTACAGTTCTTACTCATCTAGACAAGGCTTCTGAAGGACTTCTTGTTCGTCAGCCAGTTAAATCTATCGTAGATGCAGCTCTTGGTCTTTCTGAGTCTGAGTTTATTAATCTTTCTCTTCAATCCGTTCTTGAAGTTGGAGAAGTCTCAGCTGATTACATCTATGCACAGAAGATGAAAGATATCAAGAAGAACGGTATTCTTGAAATTATTAAACCTAAAGTTCACTTTAATAATATTGGTGGTCTCGATACCATTAAAGATCTTATTATCAGGAACGCAAATCTTTGGCACAATCCCGATCAAGCTGCAAAGTTTGGCATTTCTCCAATCAGGCGCATGCTTATGGTTGGTATTCCTGGTACCGGTAAGTCTGCAATCTGTGAAGCTACTGCTAACGCTTTAGGCCTTGACCTTGCTCGAACTGGCGTTAGCCAAGTTATGAATTCTTACATTGGTCAATCAGAACAGAATATGCGTCTTGTATTCCAACAGATTCATGCTATGTCTCCACTATGCGTTTGGATTGACGAGTTTGGTCGCGACCTTTCTGGTGGCACCAGCTCTAGTCATGTAGACGGTGGCACCACTGATCGTGTTCACGGTGAGTTCTTGACTGGCCTTCAAGAACTTCCTGACAACGTATTCTTAATGTGCGCTGCAAACCAGCTTGATCACCTAAAGCCCGAGATGCTTCGTGCAGATCGTTTCGACAAGATTATGTTTGTCGGGCTTCCTGGCTTCAATGAGCGTAAAGATATTCTTTCTATTTATCTTTCAAACATTGAAACAGACCATAATTTTAATCTAGATGCAATCTCTAACGCTACTCAGTATTTTACTGGTGCCGAGATTAAGTCTTTGATTAAAGAAGTTAAGTTCTATGTTAGCTCTTCTGAGCTTCGTCCAATCAATACTTCTGATATACTATCTTATGCTCCAAAGATGCGCAACATCTTGTGGAATAAATCACGACCAATGATTCAAGATTTATACAAGAGTGCACTAGATCAGTGGGATTGGGCTTCTTCTGAGCAGCTCGAAGATGCTAAACTAGTACTTAATCCAAGTAGAGGAGCTTCTCCTTCTACTCCCAAAATTCCAGTATCAAGATAAGGAGAAAAAAATGGAAGACGAAGTATACAGCACCGTTCAAACATTTTTAAATGATTTAGACGACGACAGTAACACTCCTGAATCCGTCTTTTCAAAAGACAACAAAGATTATGAAAATGATCTTTATAAGAAGTGGTTCAGATCAAAAACACAAAGCGGATTTCTATCAATTCGTCCTTGGTTTACTGGAATGAAATTTAAGATTGACATTGGTAAAACTTCTCCCGATGGAAAACTTATTAGCCACACTCATCTTTATGTAGATGCAATTGATTTTGCTGCCTACCTACGTGCTATAGTTAACGGAAATGCTGCAACTATATTCCCTGCTAATGATCGCATGGGCATTCCTAGTCCAGAAGGTTTTGCTTCCTATGGTGGAGCAAAAGTAGAAGGCAAAGCTATTTCTAGAATCTTTAAAGCCCACCATTGGACCAATGGCGATACTGTTGATTCTTCATCTTTTGTTTGGAAAGCTGGACATTTTGCTGCCCGTGTTTCTGATACAGGAGCTTTTATTCCAGATATGAAGTCTCCTATTTCTGTTGATTCGATTAAGGTCACAAGACAAGATATTTGTTCTATTTCTTATCTTTTGGACTTGGCTTTGAATTCACACGTTTCCAATAATCCGAACTGGTATGAGGTATAATATGTCTAATGACGACACTACTTCTAATCACAGCAATGATACTGCTTCTAATTCTGATGGCCCTGAATTAAAAAGATATATTGAAGATATATTTATTTCTTTTTCAAGACTAACAGATTCAAAGTTTGCAGAATTTGATAAAAAACTAGAGTCTTTAGAAAAGCAGATTGCAACACTTGTTGTTGGCTTTGGCGAACAAGCTGTTTTTCTTGAGGCTCTTTTGGCACAGCTTTCATTTGCATCTGACGAAGAGCAAAAAGCTTTTCAGCAAAACGTTGCAACTGCAAGACGAGAAATGTTTAAGGTGATGAAAGATGGATCTGAAACGCTCGTGGCCCGTGAGGATGAAAGACTTGCCTCAGCCATTACAGACGTGGTTGACTCAAAGTCATCTGACCTCTGAGAGTAATGGAAACTGCGTTCTTTTCGTAGATAACTATTCTATTGATTTAATAAACGATGTTTCCATTCTTTCAAAGATATATCCTGTCGTAAAATCAATGTATCCAGATATGACATCTTTGCATGTCGTTTCTTTTCCTGTTAAAAATTTTGTAAAAGATAACATTCTTTCTCTTCATTCAGTAAAGGCAGTAAAATGACTATCTCATCTATCTCTTCTTTAGAAGACCTTAATGCAATAACTTATGATAATTTTGTAGAAAATGATTCTCTTACAAAGTTTAATAACATTACAGCATACTTTATTCATCATGGACTTATCGCTAAGTTCCGGAATGGATTATTAGCTGGTCAGAATTTAGGACAATTTGTCACTTCTTATTGTGACGAATCCGGAGTAAATTCTTATGAGATGACCACTTCTCCTGAATCAGTTTCAACTTATGAATTGTATACGGCTGGTTTTACTCAAGATTGTTATTTTATACCATTTTCTAAAAAAGATTTTATATCTTCTTACTTTTCAGAAATAACACCTCAATTGTCTGAAGTTATTTTTGATCTTATGAAATCAACTGGTAGATTGATTCAAATTGGATCAGGCGGTGGTAAAGCGTTTATCCTTAAGCCTATTCAGTTTAATCAAACTCACTTTGAATCTCTTCCAGTTTTTAATACTCCCGAACAGCTTATTAACGTAGCTCAAGAGGCTATTGAATCTTTAAAACTTCAAATTAAAGACGTTGACTACTATGTTCAAAAAATAGCTGAGAAAGATGAGATTATATCTCAATTAAATCAACACATTCTTGAGCTTAATAATAGAATAAATCAAGTTTACCAAACCACTTGGAGATAATTGTGAATAACGATATTTATGCACCTATAGCTTCTTATCTAAAGAATAATATTATTCTTGATCCTGATTACAAAGCTACCTACAATGAAGAAGAGAGAATGCTCATTGAATTACTTTTTACTTCTCTTGACGCTAATGTAGATCCTACATCAATAATAACTCAAGTTGGTTCTAAAACAATTTACGATATTTTAGGAATAGATATTAATTATCTTTCTATGTTTGATCCATCAAATGTAAATGTTTCTAATTCTGATAACTCTCCTAAAGATATTCAGTTAAACAAAAAACAAATATTTTGCTCTAGCTTTAGCAATGATAAAGATCTTTCAGAGGCATATGAATACGCTAATCCTGTATCTCAGTACACCTGTTCTCATGATGAGATAACTGGTCATCTTTGCGTTGTTCCTAATCGCCAAGACCGTTGTCCTTTCTATAGCCCTGACTTTTATCATTTTGCAACTTATACTTTAGTTGAAGATTCTCAAGTATATTTTAATATATATCGTCACCGTGCTACTACCGGACTAACAGTTTACACTATCTACGATAATGATAATAATCTAATACATAATCTGTCTTACGATGCAAGTACTGTGTACGATCATGCAAAGAAAGATTTTAACTCTGAATTAGAATCTATTGTTCTTCAGAACTATTCTTTTATTAACAAAAACGCTAAGTTCAATTATATTTATCACAATCAAAAATCAGAAGTTATTCAAGATAACTCTAACTCTTATATAGCCACTCTGGTTTCTATTTCTTAAAAAGGTTCATATGCCACAATATACTTATAGTCGTTTACAAGATGATTTAATCTACAACCTTACCATCTCTCCTAAGAGTCCATATGTTGATTCTTTATATTCTCCCCTAAAAGACTTAATAACTTATAGGCATAATTCTAATCCTAATTTAAGTAATTTACTTACACTTGATAGGCGAGATTATAATGGTTATTTAAATTGGACAAATCAGTCTTCTATGTATCCATCTCTGCATAGTATTAATTTTAACGTTCTTCACAGTTCTACTTATTTAGATGAACTTTCTAATTATTATAATGCAAAATCTACTACAAAAGAATTTTCTTTTGACACAGTTTTTCCGATTGCCGTTAGGTATACCGACAATAAAAACATATGGCTTATTGAAAGGCCTCCGTTTTTAGCTAATGTCACATTTAAAAACGCAAGATCTTCTAGTCATAACCTAGAACAAAAACAGTATTCATTTTGGATGCCTTGGACTGTTATGTTATTAATGATGGTTCCAGAACAATCTCATTACGAAGCTGCTCTTTTCTTTAATGATGGTCCTTTAACTTCTCTTGAAGAAAGCGCTATTCCATGTTTCTTTCCAAACATGTATGGAGATGCTAGAATGTGCTTAAATCAAACTAGCATATTATTGCAGCAGCACTTATCTCAAGTTAATTCCTTTGATCCTGCTACTGTTTATAATTTTATTATAAATGATTACATGACAGGTGGATGGAATACCGATTTAGGAGTTCAGGTTTTTGATAACATGACTTCTATTTCGCAAACTGCTTCAAAAGCAAGAAGAACTATGATAGTTGGCGATCCTGCTAATAAGAAAAAATACCCTTCTGGCACTACTCCT
>Ga0208223_1000068_pt1 | contig 25035 bp, 30 predicted proteins | sample LakMenE07Oct09ns_FD_150678 | JGI IMG/M metagenome (GOLD analysis project Ga0208223, IMG submission 150678) | Freshwater microbial communities from Lake Mendota, WI - 07OCT2009 deep hole epilimnion ns (SPAdes) | ecosystem: Environmental > Aquatic > Freshwater > Lake > Epilimnion/Euphotic zone ...
CTGCAACTTCCGCGATAACTATTCCCAATCCCAAAAAATATAGAAGCGATAAGTTTATCTTTAAAACCTACTTGGCACCATAATATTTACCAATTATATTACCGATCATTTATGATTCAATCTCAAGCAACATTTATCTTAATGATAACCTGGCTGCTTAACTTCTCACTCAATTAACTACAGAATCTAAGTATTGAGCAATGAATCTTTGGATTCCTTTCTCATACATTCCTACTCTTAAAGCACTACCTTTACAAGAAATATAACAAGGATGTCAGAAGAATTAAAAGAATGTATATCATGTGAGTCACCATATGGATATGCAACTGGAGAAAATCAATACACATGCCCTGAATGTTCATTCCAGTGGACGATTGAAGAAACGCCCGATCCTTCTGATGAGGTAGTTGTTCTTGATTGCAATGGTGCCGTTTTACAAAATGGCGACTCTGTGGTTGTGATTAAAGACTTACCTGTGAAAGGAATGCCAAAACCAGTGAAAGCTGGCACAAAAGTAAAAAATATCCGTTTGACTTTTGGAGATCATAACATTGATTGTAAAATCGATGGATTTGGAGCAATGGGATTAAAATCGGAATACGTTAAAAAGGCTTAATTCGATAATACCCCTGAAAATTGTTTAATCCAATTAATAAGAAAACAAAAAACAAAACTATATTTGAATTATCCCTGCGGACATCACCATTTTTATTAATTTCAACTAATAATGACAAAATATTTCTTTATTTTTTTGATCCTTTTTTCTTTACAAAAAGTCTACAGGCTACACCAAAAGCATGGGTACAGAAACCTTTTTCAAGTTTGGATTTTATGATTTTGTGTTGTTTGTGGGTTATACCTACACCGATGCTACCAATCATTTCAGCGGAAACAAATCGAATGTAAGCCTCACGCCAAAACATAGTTTGAAAGGCGATTTATTGTATGCTTTACCAGGAAAATGGCGAATTGGGGTAGATTATGAATTGAAAAGTGGCCAAACCTTGAGCAACGGAAATCAAACGCCTTCGTTTTGGACCTATGGTGCAGTTGTAGAATATTATTACAAAAAATTTACCTTTTTTGGAAATATAGAAAATGTATTTGATTATCGTCAAACTCGACAAGAAAGTCTAATTTCAGGTCCAAATAATACGCCTCAATTTACTGAAGTTTGGGCACCATTAGACGGTTTTGTATTCAATTTTGGACTTAAAATAAAATTGTAGATTTAAAATAGAAAAATGCCAGCAGGTAACAGCCATTTTTAGGTGTAACTCTCGGAACGATTTTACATATCTTCCGTTTTTCATTCCTAGGCTTGAAGTCTAAGTTAACATAGCGAAAACGCAAAAAAGTTTTTAAAACCACAAATCCCTCACCAAAAATCCCTCACCAAAAAAATCCGTGTTTCACATTTTTATTTGGCCTTCTACAGAACTTGTTATTGCTGACTAATTAGTTTCTTTATCAAGAAGTAAATACCTGATTTGTAATTGTTTATAATTTATCCTGTAACTTTTAGCCCCGAATACAAACTAAGTACAAAAAAAGTGAGTGACTATTAAATCTCAGTTAAGTTTATTATCTTTGATTAATCTTACATACAATGAAAAATTTATTTTTAATTTTCTTCTTAAAAATTTCAATTTGCTTGTATGGACAATCAACTGTTATTGTAAAGCAAAAAAATGGTAAAAAATTAGAGGTTGCTAAAAGTGATTTAGCAAATGATATGACTTGGAACACTGCAAAAAAAGTTTGTGAGAAGTTAGACGCAGGATGGAGAATGCCTACTAGAGAAGAATTAAATGAGCTTTATTTAAATAAAGATAAAATTGGTGGTTTTCAGCATAAGTATTATTGGAGTACTTCTGAGTATGCTCTAGACAAATATAAATATGGTAAGGCATGGATACAAAATTTTAAACATGGATATCAATTTGGATATGACTTTGCAAACTATGGATTTCATAAACTCAAAGTTAGACTTGTTAAAGATGTAACCTTTGTTAATTAATCTTTTTAATTCTATCTGTATTAATAGGTAAACTCTAAATGATTACTAGTAATAGTGCAGCTTAACTTTTTAAAAAACCTATATTTTAATCTCTTAATTAAGGCCGAGAAAGAGAAATATGACCATTAATTAAATTTCACTATTTTTACTATAAATATACTGTATGAAAAACTTTTTTTTATTTATTTTTTTAAATTTTGTATGCTTTGCATTTGGGCAGACGGCTGAAGAATTTTACAAGAATGGTTTTGAAAAACAAGAATCGCAAGATTATATAGGAGCTATTGCAGATTGTAATTCAGCACTTGAAATTGAACCTAAAAAAGTCCAGGTTTATTATTTGAGAGGGCTAGCAAAATATAAATTAGAGGATTATAAAGGTGCAATAAATGATTTCAATATGGCATTAAAATTAAATCAGTCAGCAAGACAATCCTATTATCTAAGAGGATTAGCAAAATATAAATTAAATGATTACAAAGGAGCTTTAACTGATTATAATACTGCTATCAAATTCTATCCAGCTAATGGAGGTGCTTACTATAATAGAGGTCTGCTTAAAGTCTATTTTAAAGATTATCAAGGTGCCATTCTAGACTATGATAAAGCTATTAAATACAGCAAGAAAAATAGAGCTTTTATATACACAAATAGAGGAATTGCAAATAAAGAAATAAATAATTTCGAAGGTGCTTGCTTGGATTGGAAAAAAGCAATTGAGTTAGGAGATGCTAAATCTGAAGAACTAATTAAAAACTATTGCAAGTAATTGTTTTTTGCTATTCTATCTATTAACATTGTTTTACATTAAATAAAATCCAAGAATACATTAGTTTTAAATAAATTGACAAATTAAATAATTTTTATATTTTAATATCTTACTCCTAAAAAAATGAATACTTACGAATGTAAAAAATGTGGCATGTCTGTGAATGCTCAATGTGGCAAATGTAATCTTCCTCTAGAAAATGCCCATTTAACCTTGGAAAATGGTGTTGTAGTGCAAATATCACAATGCCCAGGTTGCGCAGGAAAGATAAAATCACCACAATGTTGTGGCGAAGACATGAATTGCGATTTAAACTAAGTAAAAGACAAAAGAAACAGATTTATTAAATCGAAAGTCATTACTAAATTATTCATAACTTTGTAGTCTAAAATAAGAACGTATGTATCCAGCTGAGTTGGTATTACCAATGAAAGAAGACTTAACAAATGTTGGCTTCGAACAACTAATTGATTCTGAATCAGTAGATCAATTTTTAACACAGGAATCTGGAACTTTGTTAGTTGTAGTGAACTCTGTTTGTGGCTGTGCTGCGGGAAATATGCGCCCTGGTGTAAAATTATCGTTGCAACACTCGAAAAAACCGGAGATTCTTACAACAGTTTTTGCAGGAGTAGATACAGATGCAGTAAGTCAAGCAAGAAAATATTTTTTACCTTACCCTCCGTCTTCTCCTTCCATTGCGCTTTTTAAAGATGGTAAATTAGTTCATTTTTTAGAACGTCATCACATTGAAGGTGGGAGCGCACAAATGATAGCAGCTAATCTTGCTGCTGCATATGATGCTTATTGCTAAACTAGAGTTTTAAGCAGGATAAAAAGGAGCGATCATTAGGTAGACAATCACACCAGTTACAGCAACATAAAGCCAAATAGGAAACGCAAACCTGTTCCATTTTTTATGTCTTTCAAAATCTCCTTCCCAAGTAAATAAGTAGGTTAAAAGTACAATGGGGATAACAGCGATACTCAATAGTATGTGAGAAATAAGGATGAAATAATAGATTACCGGATAGTTACCGCCGTAATTTGTTGGGTCTGAGGTCATGTGATAAGCGATGTACAATAGAAGAAACAAAATAGATAGCAAGAGGCATATTCGTATAAAAAACCGATGCTGGACAATATTCTTCCTTTTTACAGCTAGAAGTGCTAGAATTAAAAAAAATGCAGTTAATGCGTTAAGTCCTGCATAAATCCGCGGAAGAAAACCAAGATCTATTCCCGTTATTTTAACTTTAAATAAGGCCGCAACGACAAGAGGAACAACTATAGCAACAGCTACAATTATTTTTCGAACAATTGCAACTTTTTCTTTAGGGAGTTGTGTTATACTCATATTTTAGTAAATCAAAAATGTCTTGTTTAAGACGTTTATATTCATTTTTATTAACTGATAAATCAAAATTAGTCACTTCATAAACTCCTCTCACAATTCCTTTTTTGTCAACCAATGTAAAGGAACCGGAGTGTGCATAGCCACCTGCAGCTTCATCATCTTTCCCCGCAAAAGTAAGGAAATTATTAATCCCTAATGCGTGGGTTTCAGCTTCATTTCCTGTTAAAAAAGCCCAGTTTTCTGAATTAATTCCATATTTTTTTTTGTAATCTTTTAAAATTGACGGAGTATCATTTTCAGGGTCTATTGTAAACGATAAAAACTGAATGTGCTTGTTTAGTGCCTTAGTTTCCTTATTAAGTTTCTTTAATTGCAAGTTCATTACGGGACAAATAGTAGGGCAACTTGTAAAGAAGAATTCTGCTATCCATATTTTATTTTTGAAATTTTTATTCCCAACAAATATAGAATCTTCATTTAGAAAGCGAAACTCAGGGATTTTTTGAAAGATACTATCGGTAATCTTTTTTCCATTTACCACTCTGTATTCAAGGTCTATCTTTCCTAATTTTGGAAGAATTCTTTTAGATTCACAAGCTGAAAAAAAGAGTGCTGTAACTATCAGAATAATTGAATTCCTAATAAGCATTAGTTTCGTTCTTTATCATATTGTTTTTGCAACAGTGCTAAATGCTCTTTCATTCTACGAAGGAGTCCTTCTTTATTTCCTGGTAAAACCATTCTCAAATGCTGTTGCTTATCTAAAAGTAATACCAACTCCTGAAAACTTTCGCCACCATAATATTGCTTCCCTTTTTGCAATAAACTTTGTCCATTTTCTTTAAAATCATAAACTTTTCGAGTATCTCCTGTTGCAACTATCCAAATTGTTGGATCATATCCTTCAACATAATCTTTTAGTGCTTCTTTAATTGTACTTACTTGCTCTTCTGGAAGGGGATTTCCTAAACCGTCTGTAGCAAAGGAAATGATTCGAACTTGTTTTAATTTCTTTCGTTTATTCTTACGAATGTGTTGGTATAGCATTTGATCGATATGCCAAAAGGAAATAGCGCAATTTTTAGGGCAAGTTGTTTGGATAGTTGTAACCAAAAGAATGTCTCCGTTAAAATCACTAAATTTTAAGGCTTCTTTCTTTTTTCCTGAATGATTTATAAAGGAAATATTCTCTACTGCTCCAAAGTCTTTCAGAACTTTAAACTTATGTTGACAACCTCTTGTTGCTATAAAAATTAAGAATAAAGCAGGCCCAAAAAGAATAAGAAAAGCAAAAAGTGATTTTTTTTTGTTTGAAATTTTCTCTCTGATTCCCATTATATATTATGCTCCTCCGTAAGTTGACCAAGCATCTCCAACTGCCAAGGCTTCCCAAAGGGCAATAAATATTAAGTAGAGGATAAACAAAAAATACGGGATCAAAATCATGTATTTCAGGGACTTTTTCTCATCTCCTAAATGCATAAATACCAAGACAATATAGCTAGCTTTAAATACAGTTAAGATTATAAAACCCCATTTTACAAAGGGCCAAACCCACGAACTTTGCTTAATAAAAGCACCTGTAAAAACCTCTACAACAGTAATAATTGTTAAAAGTAAAGTAACCATCCATATCTTTTTACGGATTTCCTTTCCTTTTTCTTCAGAATGATGTGCGTGTAAAGAATATTCAATTAAATCATCTCTTTCCATGAGTGTATGTGTTTAAAATTAAACCAAGTAAAAGAAGGTAAATACAAATACCCAAACTAAATCTACGAAGTGCCAATACAATCCAGTTTTTTCAACCATTTCATAATGACCTCTCTTTTGGTATGTGCCTGAAATTACACCTAGTAAAATAATTATATTAATGATTACACCAGAAAAAACGTGAAAGCCATGGAATCCTGTAATAAAGAAAAAGAATTGTCCATATTGTTGAGGTCCATATTCATTCTGTTCGAGATTAGCGCCGTAAATGACACGATTTTTTTCTCCTGCATAAACTGCATCATAATATAGTTTCTCTGCTGCCTTCCCTAAAATTGGAGTGTCACCTACTTTATTTTTTGAGCCATCACGTTTGATGATTAATTTCATTTCGTGATCTTTAGCCTTGTTTATTTTTGCGAGAGAACCATCGTGCAAACGAATCATGCCATCATCATTGATTTTGCCATTTACTGCTGCATGTTGAAATTCATGTAATAAATCATCTTTAATCACAGCACCTTTTTTGTGATGTCTCCCTGCTTCTACTACTGTAAAATTGTCAATTTCTCCAAAATGACCTTTTACAATAGCTTGAGAACCATCTGTTAATTCAATTTTACCAAATTCAGAACCATGAATAAAATGGCTCCATTCCCATGCTTGTGAACCCACGAAAAAAGCCCCCCCAATAATTGTTGCAATTAACCATTTAACAACACCTTTTTGATTCATACGATGTCCAGCTTCAACGGCCAAAACCATTGTTACAGAAGATACAATTAAAATAAATGTCATCAGGGCAACATAAAGTAGCGGGTAGCCATGACCAAGGAAAGGCATTGAGTTAAATGTTTCTTCTCCAATTGGCCAAGCATCTTGCGCGTCATGTCGTGAAAAACCATAAGCAATAAGAAGCCCACTAAAAGTTAAGGCATCTGAAACAAGAAAAAACCACATCATTAATTTGCCATAACTGGTTTGAAATGGTGATTCTTTACCTCCCCAAAGAGTTTTTGAATCAAGCTTAGGTGAATGTTCTGCCATTACTTTTTTTTTGGCGAAATTAATGAATAAAAACTAAAAACAGTAGCAAATATATCCATAAAATACCGAGAAAATGCCAAAAAATTGCAGCGAGTCTTAATGAAAGATTATTCTCTGAGGTGAATCTCCCTGAAAATGAGTGAATTGAGACCTTTACAAGGTAGATCAGTGCGACTAAAACATGTAGTAAATGCAAGAAACTTATTAGAAATAAAAAAGAGGATGCTGCATCTGCAGTTTCTGCTGCTTTAATTTGAAGATTAGGCTTAAGAATTTTTCCTTTGTATTTTAAAGTGCGATTCTCATATTGCAATTCTTTTCCTTTGAAATACAATTTAAAATCTTTTCCAAATTCTCCTCTGACAAAAAAATCACCTCTTTTATCTTGCGCGTTTTGAGCTAAATAACTTAAGCGCAATTCATCTAAATATTCAAAAGCAACACTATCATTGCGAAACAATAATTTATCTTTTATTATTACAGGATTATTATCTAAATATAATTGAAAGTTATTTGAATTATTAATTTTTAATGGATTTTGTCTGTCTGTTTTTTCAAATTGAGACATGAAATCTTGATATTCTCCCATGATTTCATTTGAAAGTTCTTTTCCATTAATCATAAATTTATTACCGTCAACAGCAATAAATTCTCCTTTGTATTTTACTTCAAAATATTCGCCATATTTCCCATCAGTTACAATAACATGATTATTTACAGGATGAATTCCGCTATCGGTTAATTGGTTATACCCTTGAAATTGAAAATAAATAAATCCCAAACCTAGAAGAAGAGTTGTAGCCATTAAACTTTTAAGTCTTCCTTGCTTATCTTTTCGTGCAGCAGAAATTGCTAGAATAAAACTCAAACTACTAAGTAAAATACATAAAGTACTTAGCCAAAAACCACTTGGCAAAGGATATTTCAACCAAAAGGAATCTCCCATGGTTACAATATATGCGGAGGTGAAACCTGCAAACAACATTATAATACTGAAAATACCTACGTAAACAAGGTTTTTCTTCATTTTCTCCTTTACAATCGGGTCCATTTCTTTTTCGTAATCCATTTTCTTTTATTTAGGAATCATAGTTTCTACGCGATCAAAAACGTAGATAAATTGTATTATTGGAAGATAAACAAATGAGGCGAACATAAGTTTACGAGCATCTGCAGTTTCACAGTTAATAAATAAACGATAGGCATAGAGAAAGAAAAGAATTCCTAATCCTGCTGCTACATAAAGTGTTAAAGGCCCTGTCCAGCCCAATAGCCACGGCACTAAACTAAATGGAATCAAAGCCAAAGAATAGGCCATTATTTGAAAAGCTGATGCTTTTGATCTTCCGGACTTTGAAGGGAGCAAAGAAAACCCTGCAAGTTTGTAATCATCGTATAAAACCCATGCTATTGCCCAAAAATGAGGAAATTGCCAAGTAAACTGAACAAAAAATAGAATTCCTGGAAGAAAGCCAAAATGATCCGTTGCGGCAATTGCTCCTAAAAATGGCGGAATAGCCCCTGGAAATGCGCCTACTAAAACTGCCCAAGGACTTACACGTTTCATCGGCGTATAAATGAAAACATAAGTTATAAAAGCTAAAAAACCCAAAGCAGCACTTTGCCAGTTAATTAATAAAAGTAAAATTGTGCCTATAATGAGTGAAAAAATACAAATGAGGTAGGCTTCATTTAGACTCATCCAACCTCTTGGTAAAGGACGATTTTCAGTGCGTTTCATTAAGGAATCCAGATCCCGCTCCCAGATTTGATTTGCTCCATTTGAAGCTGCTGTCACCAATGTTCCTCCTAAGAGCAAATAAAAAATTTCTAAAAGGTCAGTGCCTCCTGCAAATAAATAACCTGAAAGCGCAGAAAGAATAACTAAAAAAGAAAGCCGAAACTTTGTAAAGATCAAGTATATTTTAAATTGTGAAGGCTTGGGGCTAAGGTTCTCAGTCATCGGTGACAAAATTACAAATAAAAACAAAGTCGCAATAATGATTTATCTTGTTAAATCGCTATTTATTTTATGTCAAAATTAATTCCTGATTAAGAAATTGAATCACTTGAAAAAACTAACTTTGTCAGAATTCAACTAACAAAAAAAATGGCGCTAATAAAAGCATGTAAAGGGATTTTACCGCAATTTGGCAAAGATTGTTATTTAGCAGAAAATGCAACTGTTGTCGGAGATGTAATTATGGGAGATCTTTGTTCAGTATGGTTTTCTGCAGTTATTCGTGGCGATGTTAACTCCATTCGAATTGGAAACAAAGTTAACATTCAAGATGGCGCTGTTCTTCACTGCACCTATGAAAAAACGAAGCTTATTCTTGGAAATCATGTTTCTGTTGGGCACAATGCACTTGTCCATGGCTGTACTATTGAAGACAATGTCTTAATTGGAATGGGAGCAATAATTATGGATAATTGCTACATCGAATCAAATTGTATAATTGCTGCTGGAGCTGTTCTTCTTGAAAACACACGGGTGGAAGCATGGAGTATTTATGCAGGTGTTCCTGCAAAAAAGGTGAAAACACTTTCTCCAGAATTATTTGAAGGAGAAGTGCAGCGAATCGCTTCAAATTATGTGATGTATTCAGGATGGTTTAAAAAATAAAATTACCATAGACCTAATTAATAAAAAGATAAAACATGAAAAATCCTCTGCTAAATATCTGCTTAACTTTTTTTATAGCATCAACTTTGAATTCTCAGACAACGGTTGGCCTTATTCAACACAACCCTGGAACCTTAGATGATGGATTTGTTTTATTTGCTCCAACTAGAAGTAATACAACCTATTTAATTGATAGATGTGGAAAAGAAGTTAAATCATGGACAAGTACTTATAATCCTGGTTTGTCTTGTTATCTGTTATCTGACGGAACATTATTGCGTACAGGTGTTGTTCAAAGCCAATCATTTAATGCCGGAGGTCACGGAGGTGTAATCGAAAAAATTGATTGGAATGGAAATGTAATCTGGACTTATTTCATTTCGGATGCAACAAATTGGCAGCATCACGATGTTAAAGCTTTACCGAATGGGAATATTTTAGTGATTGCTTGGGAATCCAAAACAAATACGCAGGCGATTGCAAAAGGCAGAAATCCTCTGTTAGTTCCAACTACTCTTTGGAGCGAACAAATTTTAGAAATCCAACCAACTGGAGCAACTGGAGGAAATATAGTTTGGGAATGGCATTTGTGGGATCATTTAATTCAAGATTTCGATAATACGAAACCTGATTTTGGAGCAGTTAATACGAATCCTCAATTACTCAATATAAATTACAATGCCACTGCTGGAAATTCAGATTGGATTCACTTAAACTCCATTGATTATAATGTTGCCTTAGATCAAATCTTAGTGAGTTCTCGAGTCTTAAATGAAATTTGGGTCATTGATCATAGTACTTCTTCAGCTGAAGCAGCAAGTCACTCAGGAGGAAATAGTGGAAATGGCGGTGATTTTTTATTCCGTTGGGGAAACCCACTTGCCTATAATACCGGAACAAGCACCCAATTTTTTGGGCAGCACAATGCACAATGGATTCAAACTGGCTTACCATATGAAAATCAAATAATGGTTTTTAATAACGGAAACGGAAGAACTGGTGGAAATTACTCTACAATTGAAATTATTAATCCTCCAGTTGATGGATTCAATTACACCTCCTCGCTGCCCTATTTACCAGCTTCAACTTCATGGATTTACAATGATGGAAATCCGAATAACTTTTATGCTCAGCTTACTTCTGGATGTCAACAACTTTCAAATGGAAACGTCTTGTTCTGTAATGGACCAAAAGGAACCTTTAAAGAAATATCAGCAAGTGGCTCAATACTCTGGGAATATATTAATCCGGTTTCTGTAACAGGAATTTTAACTCAAGGTACAACAGCTGCTTCAAATGCAGCTTTTAGATGCACGTTTTACCCGAGCTCTTATAGCGGCTTTAACAATCAACTATTTTCATCTCCAACCATTATCGAAAACAGCAACTCAGTTTCTAGTTCTTGTACTTTATCCACAACAATTGATGAAGAAACACTTGGCGAAGAAGCTGTTTTTGTTTATCCAAATCCAACAAAAGAATTTATTAATGTCGAGTTTTCTGGCTTAAGTGATGAGAATATTAGTATTGAAATAATTGATGTATTTGGAAAAGTAGTACAAAAAGAAAACCGCAAGAACGAAAATGGAATATTTAATTTAAATGTTCGTTCACTTGCAGCAGGATATTATTTACTGAAAATTTCTTCGGGATACTCTGTAATTCAGAAAAAAATTATAATTTCAGAATAAGCAAATCTTAATTATGTCAGAACCTACAAAAGAAAATCTGGATGAATGGCACAAGGATCCTAAAAATTGGAAATGGGGCATCTTTTATTATAACAAGAAAGACAAACGACTTTTTCCGCCAAAAAAAATAAAGGCTTTAGGCTGGACTGTTAATTTTGCAAACCCACTTTCAATAAGCGCTTTATTTTTAATTACTGCAATCATTTTAGTGCTTTCAAATTACCTTAAAAAGTATTGAAACATGACGCGAGTGAATAAAATCTTAAAAAGTTCTCTATCTTCGTCATTCAAAATGCCTACAAATGAAATACGATAGAATAAATTCAAGTTTATATTTATCAAATCGGAAAAAATTCTCCGAAAAAATGCTAGAGGGAACGCTTGCGGTTTTCAATTCCAATGATATTTATCCGATTAGTGCAGATAGCACAATGCCTTTTCAGCAACACAGAGATATTTTATATTTGTCTGGAGTAGATCAAGAAGAATCAATTTTATTGATTTTTCCTAACGCGAGTAACCCTGCTCACCGAGAAATTTTATTTTTAAAAGAAACCAGCGACCTAATTGCAATTTGGGAAGGCGAAAAACTCACAAAGGAAACTGCTTTTCTTACTTCAGGAATCAAAACAGTTTACTGGCTTCCTCAGTTCCCTGTGATTTTTAAACAACTCATGTCAGAAGCGCAAGGGATTTACCTTAATACAAACGAACATCTTCGAGCTAACACAGAAGTTGAAACGCGAGAAGATCGTTTTATATCAAAAGTTCGCCAAGATTATCCAGCACATATTGTCCATAAAGCTGCCCCAATAATGCATAAAATTCGCTCTGTAAAAGATGCAATTGAACTAGAATTGATGCAAAGGGCGTGCAAAATTACAGAGGCGAGTATTTTGCGCTTATTGAAATTTATTAAACCCGGAGTTTGGGAATATGAAATTGAGGCGGAATTAGCACATGAATTTTTACGAAATCGTTCTAAAGGTTTTGCTTACACTCCAATTATTGCTTCAGGAAAAAATGCCTGCGTTCTGCATTACATTGAAAATAATCAGCTCTGCAAAGATGGGGAGGTTATTTTATTGGATGTCGGTGCTGAATATGCAAATTACTCTTCTGATTTAACACGCTGTATTCCTGTAAATGGTAGATTTACCGCGCGACAAAAAGAAGTTTATAATGCCGTTTTACATGTTAAAACAGAAGCTGAAAAATTATTGGTTCCAGGAACAATAATGGCGGAATACCATAAGAAAGTTGGAAACTTAATGGAAGAACAATTAGTAAATCTAGGATTGATTTCCATGGACGATATTAAAAATCAAAAAGCAGATTGGCCGGCCTACAAAAAGTATTTTATGCATGGGACATCTCATTTCATAGGTCTTGACACGCATGATGTTGGACTTTGGCATGAGCCAATTTCAGAGGGAATGGTATTTACCTGCGAACCGGGGATTTATATTCCAGAGGAAGGTTTGGGTATTCGTTTGGAAGATGATTTAGTTGTCCAAAAGTCTGGCGCACCGTTTAATTTAATGAAAGATATTCCTTTACAAGCTGATCACATTGAAGAATTGATGAATGCAAATTAATTCGTAATGTTAAATTTCAGAGTTTCAGGAGAAGGCAAAACCATTGTTTTCTTACATGGATTTTTAGAATCTCTTACAATGTGGGATTATTTACCACTTCAACAACTCGAGTCTAGAAATATTTTTATTGATTTACCAGGACACGGAAAATCATCATTAACAGATAAATCAGAACATGCAAGCCTAGAATTTATGGCAGATGAGGTAATTGCTGTTCTAGCGCAGCTCGAAGTTACTGAATTTTCCCTTGTTGGCCATTCTATGGGCGCTTATGTTGGACTGCTAATAAAACAAAAACTTGAATCTTGTAACTTGCTGGTTTTACTAAACTCTAACTTTTGGTGCGACAATGAACAGAAGAAAATAGATCGCCTGAGAGTCGTAAAAATTGTTTTAAAAGCAAAAAACATATTTGTAAATGAAGTGATACCCAATTTATTTTGGAAGCCAGAATTACACAAAGACGAAATAAAAAAATTGAAAGATGAAGCACTTAAAATGTCTTCTGAAGCAATCGCTTATGCGACCTTAGCAATGCGAGACCGCAAAGATTTTTCGAAAGAAATTCTCGAGAATCCGTTAGAATATATGCTAATTCATGGTACGCATGATAAATTAGTTTCAATCTCAGATTTAGAAAGCAGAATTAATTCTCTTACTCAATTAAATATAATTACAAATGCAGGTCATATGTCGCACATTGAAAATAGTGATGAGATTATGGAGGTTTTATATAAAATATTTTTTTAGTTTGGGTTTAACCTTCGATCCAATTCATCCTATGCTTGATAAATAATTAGGGATTTATCGTAAATTTGCCATCTTACAAGGAAAATTCGCATGAACGATAAATATAACGAGTACAAAGGCCTAAACCTTCCAAATGTTGCAAAAGAAATTTTAGAGAAATGGCAAAATGAGTCCATTTTTGAAAAATCGATTGCGCTGCGTGAAGGAAATCCTTCGTTTGTATTTTTTGAAGGACCGCCATCAGCAAATGGTTTGCCGGGTATTCATCATGCAATGTCCCGATCTATTAAAGATATATTTTGTCGCTATAAAACACTAAAAGGATTTCAAGTTAAAAGAAAAGCTGGTTGGGATACTCACGGACTTCCAGTGGAATTAGGCGTTGAGAAAGAACTGGGAATTACAAAAGAAGATATTGGAACAAAAATTTCTGTAGATGAATACAACAATGCCTGCAAAAAGGCAGTAATGCGCTACACAGATATTTGGAATGACTTAACAGAGAAAATGGGATATTGGGTAGATATGGAGAATCCGTATGTCACTTTTGAGCCAAAATACATGGAATCTGTTTGGTGGTTATTAGCGCAATTGTATAACAAAGGATTAATTTACAAAGGATATACGATTCAACCGTATTCTCCAAAAGCAGGAACAGGACTTTCGTCACACGAGTTAAACCAACCAGGTTGCTATAAAGATGTAAAAGATACAACTGTTGTTGCGCAATTTAAACTTCTTTCAGATCAAACTCTTCCTTCAGAATTTGGAATTGCAGCAGCAAAAAGTGCTTGTTTTTTCCTTGCTTGGACGACAACTCCATGGACTTTACCCTCAAATACTGCTTTGGCTGTTGGTCCGTCAATTCAATATGTATTAGTCGCCACATTTAATCAATATACATTTGAAGCAATTCATGTTATTTTAGCCGAAAAATTAGTTTCTTATCAATTTAACAAAAGCTTTCACGCTGTAGATGCTATTTCAGAATTAGCAAGTTACAAACCAGCTGATAAATCAATACCATTTCATATTATAGGAACTTGTCAAGGCAAAGATTTAGTAGGATTAAAATACGAGCAGTTGCTGCCTTATTGTCTTCCGGCTGAAAATCCTGAACGTGCTTTCTGTGTTATTCCTGGAGATTTTGTAACTACAGAAGATGGAACAGGAATTGTTCATACGGCGCCTACATTTGGAGCTGACGATGCTAAAGTTGCTGCAGAAGCTGGTGTTCCAGCACTTCTTATTCAAGATGAAAAAGGGAATCTTGTTCCGCTTGTAGATTTACAGGGGCGCTTTAGACCCGAAGTTACAGACTTCGCTGGAATGTATGTAAAGAATGAGTACTATGATGATGGAACAGCTCCAGAACGCTCAGCAGATGTTCAAATTGCCATCAAACTTAAAGAAGAAAATCGTGCTTTTAAAGTCGAAAAATACGAGCACAACTATCCTCATTGTTGGAGAACTGACAAGCCCGTTTTGTATTATCCAATGGATTCATGGTTTATTCGTGTAACGGATAAAAAAGACCGAATGGTTGCTTTAAACAATACTATTAATTGGAAACCTGAAGCAACAGGAACTGGTCGTTTTGGAAAATGGTTAGAAAATGCAAACGATTGGAATTTGTCGCGCTCGCGCTATTGGGGGATTCCAATTCCAATATGGTCAACAGAAGAGGGAGATGAACGAATTTGCTTTGGCTCTGTTGAAGAATTAAAAACTGCCTGCGAAAAATCAGTAAAAGCTGGATTTATATCGAGCAATCCATTTGAAAATTTTGAGCTTGGAAACGTGTCGAAAGAAAATTACAGTAAAATTGATTTACACAAACACTTAGTTGATCAGATTATTTTAGTTTCTCCAAGTGGCAAGCCAATGAAAAGAGAAGCAGATTTAATTGATGTTTGGTTTGATTCAGGCGCGATGCCTTATGCACAATGGCATTACCCTTTTGAAAATAAAGATTTAATTGATAATGGAACTGCTTTCCCTGCTGATTTTATTGCAGAAGGAGTGGACCAAACAAGAGGATGGTTTTATACATTACATGCTATTTCAACAATGGTTTTTGATTCGGTAGCCTATAAAAATGTAGTTTCTAATGGACTTGTTTTAGATAAAAACGGACAGAAAATGTCAAAAAGATTAGGGAATGCAGCTGATCCTTTTACAACACTTGAAAAATATGGCCCCGATGCAACGCGTTGGTATATGATAACGAATGCGCAACCTTGGGATAATCTTAAGTTTGATTTAGATGGAATTACGGAGGTGCAACGCAAGTTTTTTGGTACGCTTTACAATACTTATTCTTTCTTTGCTCTGTATGCAAATGTCGATAAATTCGATTTTTCTGGTGCCGAGGTCCCATTGGCAGAACGACCTGAAATTGACCGTTGGGTCTTATCAAAATTAAATTCTTTAATCCAAGATGTAGACGATGCCTATGGTTCTTATGAGCCAACAAAAGCAGGGAGATTAGTTCAGGACTTTGTAACAGATCAACTTTCTAATTGGTATGTTCGTCTTTGTCGCAGAAGATTTTGGAAAAATGACGACCCAAAAGATAAAGTATGTGCTTATCAAACACTTTATTCCTGTTTGGAAACTGTTGCGCTTCTTGCTGCACCAATTGCGCCATTTTACATGGATCGTTTGTTTTTAGATCTTAATCATGTTTCCAAAAGAACAATTTGTGCCTCTGTTCATTTGGCAGACTTTCCAAGTTTGAACAAGTCATCTATCGACAAGAAATTAGAGATTCAAATGGAATTAGCACAGCAAGCATGTTCCTTAGTCTTAGGATTGAGAAAGAAGCATTCCTTACGCGTTCGGCAACCTTTACAAAAAATACTGATTCCAGTTCTTCAAAAAGAAATGGCTGAGGACTTTCAACATATGAAGGAATTGATTTTATCCGAAGTCAATGTCAAAGAATTGGAATTGCTTACAGAAGGAACAGCTTTACTTGTAAAAAATATAAAACCCAATTTCAAGACAATCGGTCCGAAATATGGAAAACAAATGAAAGATATTGCATCTTTGGTTGCACAATTTTCGCAACAAGACATTACAGAAATTGAGAAAACAGGAAAGTGGAATACTGTTATTGATGCATGTGAAATAAATTTGGAGATGGAAGATTTTGAGATTTCAGCACAAGACATCCCTGGTTGGTTGGTTGCTTCTGAAGGTGGAATAACCGTTGCGCTAGATACAACACTAAGTCCAGAATTAAAAAATGAAGGCATTGCAAGGGAAATAGTAAACAGAATCCAAAATTTACGCAAAGATTCAGCCTTTGATGTAACGGATAGAATTCTATTAAAAATAAATACCAGCGAGGCAATACAGACTGCAATTTCAGCTAATAAAAACTATATCTGTGATGAGGTTTTAGCGAATGAGATTTCTTTCGAAGCGCTACCAAATTCTGCTTTTTGCACGGATATTGAGGCTGAAAAAGACACTTATATTGCTATTCAAAAACAATAATTTATTATATTTGAGTCTATGCAAAAAAGTGGAAATTGGTTATTTGACGGAAAAGAAATCCAAACTAAAGAGGGAACTTTTGTAAAATGGTACGACCATCAATTTTTTCTTTTGATGCACAATGGAAAAAAATACCATGGCGAAATAATCAAAAATGATTCCGAGAACAATCACTTAACAATAAAAATAAATCAACGGATTTTTGAGGTTAAAAGAAAGGGAGAATTAGATGAATTAATTACTTCCCTTGGTTTAGACAAGCAGAAAGTCAAAAAATTAAAAGAATTACAAGCTCCAATGCCAGGTCGAGTTTTAAAAATTTTCGTTAAAAAAGGGGATGAAATTCAACTTGGAGAAAATGTACTATCCCTTGAAGCTATGAAAATGGAAAATGTCCTTAAAGCTGAAGGAGTTGGTGTTGTAGGTGCTATTTTAATCAGTGAAGGAGATGTCGTTGATAAAGGGACAGTACTAATTGAATTTATTTAATTTTAAAGCAGGCAAGATTTGCTGCAATAAAGTCCCAGAGTTAGTTATCTCAGTCAAATTATCTGCTAATTCCTTTCCATTTAAATTGATTTGAATTCCTCCAGCGAAGATTGGTATTCCATTTGTATCTTCTTTTAATTTTCGGAAATAGTTTTTCAAAAAACATAGGTCAACTGCAGTTAACCAAGCGCTTAGAATTGCCTTGGGTTTAATTGTTTTAATGCAATCTACCAATGAGTCATAAGGTAAACTTTGTCCCAAATATACAGTATGCAATCCTTTACTTCTGAGTAAATAATGATAGAAAAGCAAGCTTATTTCGTGCCATTCGTGTTCTGGAAGATAAAGCATTATTGGAGCATCAGTTGTCTCAGGAACAATTTGCTTGTCAATTTCTGAAATAATTTTTTGGCGAATTAGATTCGAAATAAAATGCTCTTGAGCGGGACTTATCGAACCGGTTAACCACATCACGCCAATCCGATCAAGAAAAGGAATTATGTGTGCTGAAAAGGTTAATGCTAATCCAAGTTCGTTAATTAAATTATTTAAAGTGTCGCGAAATAACTTCTCATCTAATTCAATTAGCGCTAAAATTAATTTTTTGCCACTGTCACAATTTTTTTTGCCAATGCGAATATCCCAAACTAATTTATTGATTTCGGCTTCTGGTAAACCTGCAATTTTAGAAATTTTATGCCCATTATTGTTTAGCAAACTGATATTTAAAAGGATTGCGATTTGTGCATCTGAATAAGTCCGGATTTGTGTTTCAGTTCTACTTGGTTCTAAAATACCATAACGTTTTTCCCAAATACGTATAGTGTGAGCTTTAATTCCAGTAAGAACTTCTACATCTTTAATCTTGTAAATAGCCATTTGTAGCAAACATTTTAATTTAGCTTAATGTTCATTAAATCCTAAATTAAACTATTAATTCGATTAATTTTGCACTACAATGAAAATAAAAGATGCAGTTTTTGTAATTTCAAATTCGGAACTTAGTAAATGCCCTACAGACGCTAAACCTGAATTCGCTTTTATCGGCCGCTCAAATGTTGGAAAATCCTCCTTGATTAATATGTTAACAGGTAAAAAATCCCTTGCCAAAACATCTGGAACTCCAGGAAAAACACAATTAATCAATCATTTTTTAATTGATGAAAAATGGTATTTGGTAGATTTACCCGGCTTTGGTTATGCAAAAGCTTCAAAATCTAAGCGCTTCCAATGGGAAAAATTCATTGCAGAATATTTAACAAAAAGAGAAACCTTATTGAATATTTTTGTGCTTTTAGATGCGCGTCTTGAACCGCAGCAAATTGATTTAGAATTTATGAATTGGTGTGGTGAAAAAGGCCTTCCTTTTTCCATGGTTTTTACAAAAATTGATAAGTTGTCAAGTACAGCCCTTCAAAAAAACTTGGCAAAATATAAAAAAGAAATGTTAAAGTATTGGGATGAACTTCCTCCACTTTTTACTAGTTCGGCGACATCTAATTTTGGAAAAGAACCCTTGTTAAATTACATTGAGCTAATTTTAGAGGGAGTACAGAAGAAATGATGCTTGAAAAATCGGCGTAATTTCCCTATTTTTGTTAAAAATTAGTATCATGGGAAGAGCTTTTGAATACCGAAGAGCAGCAAAGGAAAAGCGTTGGGACAAAATGTCTAAAATATTTCCGAAATTAGGAAAAGCCATTACAATGGCTGCAAAAGAAGGAGGTATAGATCCATCAACGAACGCGAAACTCCGAACAGCTATCCAAAATGCTAAGTCGGAAAATATGCCCAAGGATAATATTGAAGCTGCAATTAAGCGATCCGCTCAAAAAGATATTGCGTCATTTACAGAGGTAAATTATGAAGGAAAAGGTCCTCATGGTGTATTGGTTTTTGTTGAATGTGCTTCCGATAATCCAACAAGAACTGTGGCTAATGTAAAATCATACTTCAATAAAGCCGGAGGAGCAGTAGTTCCAAATGGCTCAATGGAATTTATGTTTGCACGAAAAAGTGTATTTGAAATCAATAAAACAGAGGATTTAGACCCCGAAATGTTAGAATTGGAATTAATTGATGCTGGCTGTGAAGAAATAGATATTGAAGAAAATTCGATTGTTGTCTATGGTGATTATACCGCTTTTGGAACTTTATCTAAAGCATTGGAAGATAAAAATTTGGAAGTCCAAAAATCTAGTTTAAAACGAATCCCTACAAGTCCAGTTGATTTCTCTGAAGAACAGCTGATAGATATTGAAAAAATGTTGGATAAAATTGAAGATGACGATGATATTCAACAAGTATTTACAAATATTGCCTAATAAAAGAGTAGTTTTTATACTAAAACACTTCATTTTCAGTTAATAATAGACGAATTAAATAAGAATGACAAGCTGTCTAATAAAAAAATTATGGTTCCTCATAGCATTGTTGAGTGTTTTCGCATGCTCTACAGAAAAAAATAATTTTTTTAACCGTAAATACCATTCAACAACAGCAAGATATAATGGACTATTTAATGCCAACGAATTACTACGGCTATCATTAATTACGTATGATGGCTCACACAAGGATGATTTTTACACTTTTCTTCCTGTAAATCCTTTACCAAACGACAAAGACGTAATAGGAATGTATCCCGCCATTGATACAGCAATAGCAAAATGCACAAAAGTTATTGAAGATCATAGCATGCCGAATGCTGTAGATATGTATTACAAGGAAGCAGAATATAATAATTGGATAGATGAAAATTGGATTACCATTGGAAAGGCTCTTTATTATCGAAGAGATTATGAAAAAGCCCTAAAAAATTTCGAGTTTGTTAAACGGTTTTTTATTAAAGATCCTTCTACGTACATTGCTGAATTATGGATTGCCAAAATATATATTGAGCTGAATAAATATTCTGACGCAAAATTAATTTTGGATGGTTTAAATGAAATTGCCCAAGAACAAAAGCAAAAGAAATTTAAAGATTTCATTCCCTTTTTAAATAGGAAAAAAGGAGACGCTGCTAAACCCACTATGAAACAAAGTCTCCAATTAGAAATTTACAAGGCTTATTCGGACTTAGCAATGAAAAGAAAAGATTATGAAGATGCAATTGACGGGTTGCAACTTGCAATTTCTAAAACAAACAGCCCAAGGGAAAAAGCACGGTTCAATTATATTTTAGCACAATTATACCAATATACTAACAATTCAGGAAGCGCAAGTCATCATTTTAATAAAGCAGTCAGTGCTTCCGCTTCTTTTGAAATTGCATTTAATGCACGATTAAACAGAGCTTTATCAGATGGAAGCGAAGGTGTAAAGAAAGATTTAAAAAGAATGGCTCGTGATTCTAAAAATGCGGCATTTAAAGACCAAATTTTTTATGCTTTAGGTCTTGTAGAATTAAACAATAATCAAAAACAAGAAGCAAAAGAATATTTAACCAAATCTGCTTTTTACTCCATTTCAAATAAAAGACAGAAGGCAATGGCTTATGAAAAACTTGGAGATATTTCATTTTTTGACAAAGAGTTTGTCCCAGCTCAGAAATACTATGACTCTTGCTCTCGTTTTATGCCAGAAGATTACCCAAATGCAGAAATTGTAAAAAACAAGTCAGTAAAATTATTTGATTTAGTAAAAGCACTAGAAACCGCTGCGTTTGAGGACAGTGTTCAAAGAATTGCAAAGTTGAGTTATAACGACAGAGAAGTTTTCCTAAAAGAAACATTAATACAACTACGAAAAGAAATACAAGATATAAAGGAAAGAGATGCAGCTAAATTACTTGCATTACAAAGTAATAGTCTGCCAAATAATAATACAAAAGCAAGTAAATTTATTTTCAATAACCCAAAATTAAGAGAAACTGGTTTCACAGAATTTAAAAAATTATGGGGCGCTCGAGACAATGAGGACGATTGGCGAAGAAATGATAAATTATCAATAAATACGTTTGCTTATTCGGTTGATTCAACAGAAAAAATAGCTGGTCAACAAACAAAGGATTCATTAAGCATAGAAAAATTATTAAAAGACATTCCTCTCAATGATAGTGCTTTTTCTCAATCACAATTACGTTTGATAGATGCTCTTTATACATCAGGTATATTATTTAAAGAAGTCCTGTTAGAAAATAATTTAGCAGAAAAGCAATTTGAATCTGTACTTGCTTTAAAACTTTTTAATATTACAGACTTATCAGCTGCTTTTCAATTATTTAGATTAAATGAGCAGAATAAAAAAAGTGAAAAGTATAAATCTTATATTTTAGATAAATATCCAAATTCAGATGCAGCAAAATATTTTCTAGATCCTGATTTTTACGTAAAGCAAAAGAAAAATGCTGAGGAATCACAAAAAGATTACTTAAAATTATTAGAACAGTATAAATTAAAAGCATATCAAACTGTTTATAATCTAAGTCAAACTATTCTTGAAAAGGACCTAACAAATACATGTAGAAGTGAATATATGCTTTTGAATGTTTTAGCAATGGGGCAATTAACAGAAGATAAGACAACTCTAATTCCAAAATTAAATCAAATTATAGAAGAAAAACCTCAAACAGAGCAAGCAAAGAGAGCAAAAGAAATGCTTGAGATAATTCAATTAGGGTATTCAAAAAATGAAGAATTAGATTTTAATAAAAAATACTTTTTTGAGTTTGTTTCAGACGTAACCCAATATGTAATTATTCTTCTAGATAACGAAGATGACATGGAAGATTCAAAAGGCACAATTTCAGATTTTACAACTAAAAAATTTAAGTCTAGTAAATTGCGTGTTAGTTCAAAAATAACCCTTTCAGAAAAGTCGTTTATTTTGGTTCAAGAATTTGCATCTATTTCACTTGCCGATAAATTTATTGATGCTTATAAAGCAGGTTTTGAATTCCTTGATGATCTTCAAGACAATAAAATTTACATTATTACGCAAGAAAATTTGAAAAAGTTAATTGAAACAGCGAAATTTGAAGAATATAAATTATTTTACAACGATAATTATTAAAGCTTATGTTAAAAAGAAAAGAATTTTTTGGGTCTGGAAACTCCAACGAAAATAATTCAGAGCAATTAAATAGAGTGATAGCAGGAACAGAAATCACTGGTGATATTGTTTCAAATTCTGGAATACTGATTGAAGGTGATGTGATTGGTAACATTTCTTGTTCTGGGCAAGTTAAAATTGGTAACTCTGGCAAACTAAAAGGCAATTTGGTATGTGTCAATGCAGAAATCGAAGGCGCTTTAGAAGGAGAATTAACAATCGAAAATCTACTTATTTTAAGAAGTACTGCTCGAATAAAGGGAGATATTGAAGCATTGAAATTAAATATTGAGGAAGGTGCATTTTTTGAAGGTGCTTGTGTGATGAAAGCGCCGTTATCCTCAACAAGTTATAATAACGATGTCTCTTTTGTTTCAGAAGAAGACTAAGAAAATCGAAAAAAAAAATAATCTTTTCTTGCGCTTTTCAAGCATGGGAATTCAAATGGCTGGAATTATTGGCTTTTTCGCTTGGTTAGGAACGTATTTCGATAAAAAATTTGAAACCCTGACTCCATGGTGGACTATTTCTCTTTCACTTTTAGGTGTTATTTCTTCAATGTTTATGATTATTAGAGAGATTTTAAAATTAAATAATCCAGATGACTAAAATTAACTATTTTCATTTGGCTGTTCCTCAATTTTTTCTAGCATCCTTATTTTTTCTATTTATTGAATTCAATCTAACACCTCTTTCTAGTTATGATGGATTATTAATTAGTTTATTGGTCTTATTTATCTACTTAATAAGCTCTTTGTCTTTTTTTATATTGCCAAGTAATACTCCAGAGTTTTTTGCTTCTCGGTTTTTGTTGATGTTTAGTTTGCAGATTATTGCTTTCCTAACTTCAGTAGCTATTTTTGTTTTCGTAGAAAACGAAACAAAATTATTGCTTTATTTCTTATTTTTATTTTTATCAGCCATGCTTATTCAAACAGCTATTCTTTTAAGAGCACTAAACAAATAATTAGCTTTGCTCTTTCCGTTTCTCATAAAAGAAATCTTTCATTAGCTGGGCACAATCTTCCTCCAAAATACCATTTATAACTAAAGAACTTGGATGATATAATTTATTTCCATGATTTCCTGCACCACGTTTTAAATCTCTTGCACCGTAAACAATTTTATCTATCTGCGACCAATAAAGAGCTCCTGCACACATGCAACAAGGTTCTAAGGTAACGTACAGTGTGCAACCTTTCAAATACTTTGCTCCTAAATAATTTGCGGCAGCTGTTATTGCCTGTATTTCTGCATGAGCAGTAACATCGCATAATGTTTCTGTTAAATTATGACCTCTAGCAATAATTTGATTTTGGCAAACAATCACAGCCCCTACAGGAACTTCATCAAGTAAATATGCTTTTTTTGCTTCATCTAATGCTTGCTTCATAAAATAAGCATCATTGTAGGGGGAAATCATAGCAACAAGATTAAGAACTTATTCAAAAACAAACAAGTATTTGTTTAGAAGATTTTTATTTTGGACTTATTTTTTTGATTTCTTACCTTAACTTTCCAAAGTGAATATATTGGATATTATTTTAATTATACCACTGCTATACGGAACTTGGAGAGCTTTTTCCAAAGGATTTATCATGGCACTTTTCACAATTTTAGCATTATTGATAGGTCTTTATGCTGCTTTTCACTTTTCAGATAAATTTTCACGCTTTATTTCTGCTCAAACTGATTCAATGCCAGAATATCTTCCGGCATTCTCTTTTCTAATTCTTTTTTTACTTATAGGCGCTTGTATTTATTTTGGGGGAAAGGCACTAGAACAGGTCATAAAAATCGCTCAATTGTCTTTAGTAAATAAATTATTGGGGGCAGCACTTGGTTTAATAAAATGGGCATATTTTATTGGTGGATTATTAGTTTTTATTGACTCCGTTGATTTGAAAGAACATATCTTAACAAAAGAGCTCAAAACAAAATCAATTATTTATCCGCTCGTAAATGGTCTTATTCGGCATTCAATTCCAGAAGTTGCAAATATGCAATTATTCAAGCGCAGCAAATCAGAACAAAAAAAATAGCAGCTATATGATCATGAAAAATATGGTGTATTCCATTTTAAAACTCCTTTTATTTTGGATATTATTTTTCGATGCTGGCAGGATTTTATTCTCTATTCACAATGCTGGAAAATTTACAACTGTTTCTTTTGGAGAATGGCTTTTAGCATTTGTTTATTCTCTTAGAATTGATTTAGCTAGTGCTGCTGCTTTGAGCGCAATCCCACTTTTGATTTTAGTTTTAACTTATATATGGCCAGGAAAATGGTCGAAACCTATTTTTTATACTTAGGAAAATCATATCATCCTGAAGGAGATGACAATACGAGGTATATTAAAATGAAAGGGCGTAAGGTTTATGAATACGCCATTAAGAATGTGCCAATTGCAATGAAAGAATG
>Ga0208223_1000069_pt1 | contig 25017 bp, 23 predicted proteins | sample LakMenE07Oct09ns_FD_150678 | JGI IMG/M metagenome (GOLD analysis project Ga0208223, IMG submission 150678) | Freshwater microbial communities from Lake Mendota, WI - 07OCT2009 deep hole epilimnion ns (SPAdes) | ecosystem: Environmental > Aquatic > Freshwater > Lake > Epilimnion/Euphotic zone ...
CTGGGTATCGTTATTTGAACCGGAACAATTAGCGAAACTACTCGACATGCCCAGCGATGCCAAACCGATTGCGATTTTATGTATCGGTTATGTCGATGAATTTTATCCACGGCCAATGCTGGAAACCGAAGGCTGGGCAAGCCGAGAAAATATTGAAGACTTGGTGTTTGAAAATCGTTGGCGGCATTTCCAAGCAGAAAATACTATCGAATCTACGGCTTCCCATCCTCAAATCATCTAGCAAAAATAAAGCTGATTGTTGGATTTTTTGACAACACTGTATTGTGTTGTTATTTTTTACAACATGAAAGCAGACCTTTTACTAAAAGAGCGTGTAGTCCAAAGCGAATATAGCTTTGCTGAGCTGATAGTGTGGCAAGTTCCTTTGCCAGTGCATGGCAGTCGGCACCAATTCAAATACCGACTAGCCTACGTGGTCAAAGGTTGTTGCGTTTTACGCTACGACAACGAAGCAGGAAAAAGTGACCATAAACATGTCGGAGAGATGGAAACCAACTACACGTTCACTACACCAGCACAATTACTGACCGATTTTTGGCATGACGTAGACCAATGGAGACAAGACAATGAATGAAGTAACTATAGGCGTTAGCAATCGGCAAAACATTAACAGCCGTTTTTTGGCGGCTTGGGAAACAGGTAAACCCCAAGGAACACGTATTAGTTTTGAATCGGAAGAATTGCTTTGGAAAACCCTCACATTAAAACGCTGGCAAATACTAAAAGTAATGACCAATGCAGACGAATTGACGATTCGTGAAATAGCTCGGCGCTCTGGCCGAGACATAAAAGCCGTACATAGCGACGTTTCAGCGTTATTACAATGCGGATTATTGGAAAAAACCGCCAGTGGCAGGGTTATATTTCCTTATGATGCCGTGCATGTAGACTTTATGCTACGCGCCGCATAAAAAGCACTGCCTATATCGTTTAAATATGGCATCTCGGTCTTAGTGTGGCTAACAACCTCAGATGCCAGCTTAATTTTGCAACAAACTTTCCAAGCGCTGAAAATCAAAATCAGCCTCTAACATATCCGCCAGACAGTCAATCCCCGCTTCCCGCAAGGCATTAAAATCCACCGCCTGATTTTGTTTATATCCCGCCCATGCCAACAGCGCATTACAAGCTTCCGGTAAATCAAATAAACCGTGTAAATAAGTACCAGCAATTTGTTGATCTTCCGACAACGCACCATCCGGCTCATCATCCAAAATCAATAAAGGTTGCTGCAAAGCTGGGCCGTGACTAACACCTAAATGAATTTGATAACCACTGACAGCGGTGGTTTGCTGATAAAAATGACCGCTGCTTTGCCGTAAACATTTTTCAGGTTGTAGCGTGGTTTCCATTGCTAACAAATTTAAACCCGCGACTCGGCTCACTTCACTTTCCAACCCCAGCGGATCGTGAATCGCCGCGCCCAACATTTGAAAACCGCCACAAATCCCCAGCAACTTGCCCCCATAACGTAAATGGCGCTGAATAAAACCTTCCCAACCTTGCGCTCTTAATCGCGCCAAATCAGTCACCACCGATTTACTACCTGGCAATACGATTAAATCAGCGCCATCAATCTCATCAGGACTTTTAACAAAACTGACTTTAACCCCAGGATGCAATTGCAAAGGATCAAAGTCGGTGTGATTGCTGAAACTGGGCAAATACGGCACCACGATATGAAAAACTGCATCGTCAGCTTGCTTGGCATGACGCGTCGATAAAGCGTCTTCCGCTTCTAAATACAAATCATGCAAATACGGTAAAACCGCTAACACAGGCTTACCGGTTCGGGCTTCCAGCCAATCTAAACCCGATTTTAGTAAAGCAATATCACCACGAAAGCGATTGATGACAAAACCAACCACCCGTTGCTGCTCGCTAGCAGACAGCAAATCCAAAGTACCAACTAAATGAGCAAATACTCCGCCACGATCAATATCAGCAATTAAAATCACCGGACAATCCACCGCTTCGGCAAAGCCCATATTGGCAATATCGCCTTGGCGCAGATTAATTTCTGCCGGACTGCCCGCCCCTTCGACCAACCGCATTTGATATTGCTGCCCCAAGCGTTGCCACGACTCCAATACCGCTTGCTTAGCGACCTGTTTGTAATCGTGATATTGCTGCGCTGATTGGTTTTGCAGCACCTTGCCATGAATAATCACCTGCGCGGTGGTATCGCTATTGGGTTTTAGCAACACCGGATTCATATCGCTATGTGGCGGCAAACCACAAGCCACCGCTTGCACCGCCTGAGCGCGGCCAATCTCCCCACCATCGATAGTCACAGCGCTATTGAGCGCCATGTTTTGCGGCTTAAACGGTGCGACCGCGATACCTTGACGTCGATAATAACGGCATAAAGCAGTAACTAAGGTGCTTTTTCCGGCATCGGAAGTCGTGCCTTGAACCATCAAGGCGGGAAAAGGGGATTTAGACATCATTAGCCTTTCAGTTTCAAAGGCAAACCGGCCGCCATAAACACAGCCTGATCACAAACAGCAGCCACCGCTTGATTTAAGCGCCCAGCTTCATCTTGATAGCGACGATTAATTTCCCCCATTGGCACAATCCCCAAGCCAACTTCATTGCTGACTAAGGTAATCTGTCCAGGTAAATTCGCCAAACTTACCAACAGTTCGTCACGTTCTTGCTGCCAGCTTTTATCTTGCGGTGGATTGCAATCGGGACAAAGCCATTGCGCTAGATACAAGGTCAAACAATCCACCAGCAAGAAACGATGGTCACGGGCTTGTTCTCGCAAGGTTTGCGCTAAAAAAAACGGCGATTCAATTAACTGCCATTCGGCGGGACGACGTTGTTGATGGTGCTGAATTCGCTCAGCAAACTCGGCGTCATAAACTTTTGCAGTGGCGATATAAACCACTTCTAATCCCGAATCGGCGGCCAATTTTTCTGCATAGGCACTTTTGCCGGATCGAGCACCACCTAAAACAAAACTTTTCATTTGTTATTCCGCTAAACCATGACTACTTAACATCTCCACCACCAACTCCGCCATATTCTTCGAGCCACCGCCCTCACCCAGTTCAGTTTTAACCTGCGCCAGCCCTTGTAAACAGGCTTGTCGATAACTTGCATCATCCAACAATCGCTCAATTTCTGCCGCCAAACTGTCAGCACTGACCGCATCTTGAATCAGCTCTTTAACAATCCCTTTGCCAGCGATAATATTAGGCAGGCCGATGAAAGGAATTTTGACCAGTTTGGTGCCGAGCCAATAGGTTAACGGCGATAGGCGATAGGCGATGACCATCGGGATACCGAGCAAGGCGATTTCCAGTGAGGCGGTGCCGGAGGTGGTCATAATCGCGTCACAGCATTGAATCACGTCGTAGGGTTGCTGTTTAACCACTTTGATCGCTAACGGGCAGTCTTGTAGATGGCTTTGTAAGACTTGGTCGCTAATCGAATCGGCTTGCGGTAGTACAAATTGTAAGTTGGGATGGCGCTGGGCTAAAGTTTGCGCGGCTTGTAGCATCACAGGCAACATGCGTTTGATTTCGTTGCCGCGACTACCGGGCAAAATGCCGACGATAGGCCGTTGGCTGTCTAATCCGAATAATTGCAAATCGTCATCGCGACTGCGTAACGGCTTGACTTTATCGACCGAGGGATGGCCGACATAGCGAACGGGGACGTTTTTGGCTTGGTAATAGGCGGTTTCAAACGGAAAAATCACCGCCATCATGTCAATCGCTTTGCCGTAGGTTTCCACCCGCCCTGCTCGCCATGCCCAGACTTGTGGACTGACGTAGAACAGCACTTTGATACCTTGGCGTTTGGCAAATTGCGCGAGTTTGAGATTGAATTCTTTGTAATCGACGCAGACTAGTAAATCCGGTTTTTGTTTAGCGACAATCTGCTTCATTAGCTTGAGGGCTTTGCGGATTTCGCCGTAATGTTTCAAGACTTCAATCACCCCGATAACGCCAATTGAGGCGGAATCAAAGCGAATATCAATCCCCGCTTGGCGCATTTTGCTGCTGCCCATACCGATGCCTTTGATGTTTGGGCATAGCGCTTGGAGTTCTTGAAACATATGCGCAGCATGTTGATCGCCAGAGGCTTCGCCGGCGCTGAACAGGACGGTGTAGGGGGAGTTGGTCATAGGATACGTGGTTAGATAACAGCGTGGTGGGGTTAGCGCGATAATGCCTATCCCAGAATCAAAGGCCAACGTGTTGGGTTACGGCTGTCGCCTAACCCAAGCTACGCATGAAAAATCAAGTAGGGTGGAAAGCGGTAGCGCATCCACCGCGAAGGCGAATAAGGTGGATGGCGCTGCGCTTATCCACCCTACGCCTTAGCATTAATTAAAAACGCTACGAATCACCGCCACAATTTGCTTAATCGTGTCATCGCTGATTGATGAACAAATCGGCAACGAGAAACAGTTGGCAGCCACTGACTCAGTCACCGGCAACGACAAGCCAGCACATTCATCTTTAAATACATTTTGCTGATGCAATGGCACTGGATAGTAAACCGCGCAAGCGATTTGCTGATCTTGCAAAGCCTTCATGATTTCATCGCGGCGTTCCGATAACAAAGTGTATTGATGATAAACATGCACACCAACACTATCTTCATGCGGCGTGGTTAACGGTAAATCGGCCATTAATTCTGAGTACAAATGCGCGGCATGACGACGAGCGGCATTGTATTCATCAATGTGTTTGAGCTTGGCGCGTAACACCACCGCTTGCATTTCATCCAAACGGCTGTTGTAGCCAATCACATCATGGTAATAACGCACATCGGAACCGTGGTTGCGATATTGCTTGATTTTGGCCGCTGCTTTATCGCAATTGGTAGTGACTAAGCCGCCATCGCCGAAACAACCTAAGTTTTTGCTAGGGAAAAAGCTGAAACCCGCGGCATCACCAAAGCCACCGGTTTGTTTGCCGTTGACAGTAGCGCCAAACGATTGGGCGCAGTCTTCAATCAATTTCAAACCGTGTTTATCGCAAATCGCTTTAATCGCTGGCAAATCGACCGGCTGGCCAAACAAATGCACTGGCATCACCGCTTTGGTTTTGGCGGTGATCGCTTTTTCGATATTTTCAGGGGTGATGTTGAAGGTTTGCGGATCAATATCAACAAACACCGGCTTGGCACCGACATATTTAATCGCTTCGGCGGTGGCGATAAAAGTAAAAGCACTGGTAATCACTTCGTCGCCAGCGCCTATGCCTTCGGCCAATAAAGCCAAATGCAAAGCATCGGTGCCTGAAGCGCAACCAATCGCGTGTTTAACCCCTAAATAATCCGCCGCTTCTTTTTCAAAGGCTTGCACATGTGGCCCTAGAATAAACGAACAGTTGTCGATAGTTTCCGCCAAGCCACGCTCAATTTCGTCTTTAATCTCGGCGTACTGGGCTTTTAGATTAACCATAGGGATCATAATGCTGACCTTTATCCGTGTTTTAAAAATTGGGTAATTTCGATAGCAGTTGCCAACGCTCGACGTCCTGCTTCGCCTGATACTAAAGGATTTTCGCCAGTTTTGATGCAATGCACAAAGTGTTTAATTTCCTCAAACAAGGCATCGCCACTTTCAAAGACTGATTCTTCGCTAACGATTTCGGGAATTCCAGGGAACATTTCTTTGTCGCCGGTTTTGTGTTTAACCAATACCCGATTTTGGAAATCGACTGAAATATAAGAACAAGGCCGGAACATCCGCATTTTGCGTTCCATTTTCATGCTGATTCGGCTGGCGGTGACGTTGGCAACACAACCGTTTTTAAAGGTCAGTCGCACATTGGCAATGTCAGTGCCTTGAGTCAAAACCGCTGTACCACTGGCATCGATGCGTTCAACTTCAGAATCAACCAAAGCCAAAATAATGTCGATGTCGTGAATCATTAAGTCCAACACCACGCTGACATCATTGGCGCGGGGATTAAACGGCGACAAACGATGCGATTCGATAAACAGCGGCTTTTCTTCGAGATTTTCCAAACCACGCACGGCAGGATTGAAGCGTTCTAAATGACCGACCTGCAAAATCAGATTTTTTTCGCGAGCGATGGCGATTAAATCATCGGCTTCTTCAACGGTGACCGTAATCGGTTTTTCCACCAGCACATGAGCGCCAGCATTAAGAAAATCACGGGAAACGCTGTGATGTAAAGTGGTTGGCACCACGATACTAACGGCATCGACTTGGCCTAATAAGGCGTGATAGTCGGTTAAGGCTTGAGCACCGTGTTTTTCAGCAACGGTTTTGGCTGCGTCTTCGCTGACATCGACCACGGCAACCAGTTCACAATCTGGCAATGCGGCGTATTTTTCCGCATGAAACTTTCCTAAATATCCTGCACCGATCACAGCGCATTTAAGCTTACTCATAGATGACCTGATAGTGTTTTACATGCACCCAAGCGGGATTCGCTGTGGGCATAAAGCCGTACATTGTAACATCAGAGCAGCGATTGGCGGCGCAACGCACCGAGCCGCGGTTAAAACCTCGCTAGTCGATGGCTTATTAATTTGCGTCTATTTGCTGTTTGGCTTGTTGATGACCTAAATCAGCCGCTTTTTTCAACCAAAACTGGGCTTTTTCACTGTTCTGATTGATGAAACCACCCTGCTGATACGCCGTTGCTAATTGATATTGCGCTGTGCCGGTTTTCACGGCCAACAAAATAAGGAATAGCGTTAAATAAGCGCTGATTTGCACAAACGTAGGACGCGGTGTTTCTGCTTGTGGCTCAATCGGTAAAGGCTCGCTATTTTTGGACTTCTTGACTTTGAACCAGATAATCCCAGCAGCATATGCCAAGCTGCCTACCAAGAGAACATTCAAACCCAGTTGGGTAAAAAAATGGCTGTAATCGCCGTTTTTAAACTCATTTAAGTTTTGTGTGGCGATCACCCAGCCAACTAGCCAGCCGAGAAATAAACGCCCTTGTTGCTTGGCGCTATCAATGGTTTGCAATTTCAAACCCAAGGTAATGATTTTGAAAGCACTAAACGCAGCGGCCATTTTGATACTCACCGCTAACGGGGTGATCAAAAACAGGGTTGAGAACAGTAAAATTTTTGGCAGGTTTTTCATGATTCCGAACCTGTTTCTGGGTTGGGAAGCCCCAGCAATAAGACTGCTATTAGGTATTGCTTTTCCCCTCTTTGAAAAAGAGGGGTTAGGGGAGATTATTTAAATAAATCCCCCCTCAATCCCCCTTTTTCAAAGGGGGAAGCACCTTAACTTAAGTCCGTGGATTGCTTTAGAGCTGCTTGATGAGATAGCAACAAAAATTAACGACCAATCGCCTTAAAGCCAATATCGGTACGGTAATAAATATCCTGCCAACTGATTTGATCGCACAATTGATAGGCTTTTTGTTGAGCATCGGCAATATCATCACCCAAAGCACAAGCACACAACACACGACCACCAGCAGTCACCACGTTACCATTACTTTGCTTGGTGCCAGCATGAAACACTTTGCGCTCTTGGCTGTCTTCTGTCGGTAAACCGCTAATCACATTACCTTTGGCATAATCATCAGGATAACCACCTGCCGCTAATACCACACCCAAAGCCGGACGCGGATCCCATTCGGTAGTGACTTGATCCAAGGTTTGGTTCAAAGCCGCTTGCACTAAATCCACCAAATCACTTTGCAAACGCATCATAATCGGCTGAGTTTCAGGATCACCAAAACGGCAGTTATATTCCAAAACTTTGATGCTGCCATTTTTGCCGATCATCAACCCGGCATACAAAAAGCCAGTGTAATCATGACCATCTTGGCTCATGCCTTTTAAGGTTGGATTGATGACTTCATCCATCACCCGTTGATGAATGTCCGCCGTCACCACTGGTGCGGGTGAATAAGCGCCCATGCCGCCGGTATTTGGGCCGCTGTCGCCATTATCACGGGCTTTGTGATCTTGCGAAGTCGCCATTGGCAAAGCGTGTAAACCGTCAGCGATGACGATAAAACTGGCTTCTTCACCGGCTAAAAACTCTTCAACCACTACTCTATGGCCAGCTTCACCAAAACTGTTGCCAGACAACATATCTTCAACCGCATCAATCGCTTCTTGCTCAGTTTGCGCGACGATGACGCCTTTGCCAGCCGCCAAACCGTCAGCTTTAACCACAATCGGCGCACCTTGGCGACGAATGTAAGTGATGGCTTCAGAAACATCAGTAAAGGTTTGATAAGCGGCAGTTGGAATGCCATGACGCGCCATGAAATCTTTGCAGAATGACTTAGAGCCTTCTAATTGCGCCGCCGCTGCGGTTGGGCCAAAACAAGCCAAACCTGCCGCGCTGAATTGATCAACAATGCCTTTCACCAACGGCACTTCTGGGCCAACAATAGTCAAGTCAATCTCTCTAGCTTGAGCAAAGTTTAATAACCCCGCAATGTCGTCAACTTGAATCTCAACATTGTGAATACCAGCTTCTAAAGCAGTACCCGCATTACCTGGGGCAACGAAAACACTGCTAACTTTTGATGATTGTTTAACTTTCCAAGCCAAAGCGTGCTCACGGCCGCCGCTACCAACGATTAGAATTTTCATGAAATTGCTCAGCAATAAATTAGAAAACAACACGGGGCCAATGCCCCGTGTTTAAGGATGATTTTTTAGTGTCTAAAATGACGCATACCGGTTAATACCATCGCAATGTTATGTTCATTAGCGGCATCAATCACTTCTTGGTCACGCATTGATCCACCTGGGTGAATCACCGCGGTAATACCAGCGGCAGCGGCGGCATCAATACCATCACGGAATGGGAAAAACGCATCTGACGCCATTACCGAACCCGGCACTTCCAAACCTTCATCAGCGGCTTTAATGCCGGCAATTTTGGCGGAATAAACCCGGCTCATTTGCCCTGCGCCAACGCCGATGGTTTGACCATTTTTGACGTAAACAATGGCGTTAGATTTAACAAACTTAGCCACGCGCCAAGCAAATAATAAATCTGCCAGTTCTTGCTCAGACGGTGCGCGTTGGGTAACGACTTTGACATCAGCGGCAGTGATGCTGCCAATATCTTTATCTTGCACCAATAAACCGCCCGCCACACGTTTAAAGTCTAAAGCCGCCGGATTAATCGCATCCCAATAGCCACATTCCAATACACGGACGTTTTGTTTTTTGGCTAAAGCCGCTTTTGCGCCTTCACTCACCGCTGGAGCAATAATCACTTCGACAAATTGACGGGCGGCAATTTCGGCAGCGGTTTTCTCGTCTAATTCGCGATTGAAAGCAATAATGCCGCCAAACGCAGAAGTTGGATCGGTGGCATAAGCCAAGTTATAGGCACCCAAAATATCGTCGCTAATCGCTACGCCGCATGGGTTAGCGTGTTTAACAATCACGCAAGCCGGTTGCTCTGGAAAGGCTTTGACGCATTCCAAAGCCGCATCCGCATCGGCGATATTGTTGTAAGACAATTCTTTGCCTTGCAATTGTTTAGCAGCGGCAATGCTGCCAACGGGTGGATTTTTTTCCTGATAAAACGCTGCGTTTTGATGCGGGTTTTCGCCGTAACGCATGGTTTGTAGGCGATGGAATTGCAGGTTTAAGGTATCAGGGAAACCGCTGTTGTTGATTTTGCCTAAGTAAGTGGCAATCGCGGTGTCATAACGAGCGGTGTGTTCAAAGCTTTTTAGCGCCAAATTAAAACGAGTCGCATGGCTCAAGCTAACATCGGCTTGCAGTTCTGCCAAAATCGCTGAGTAATCAGCTGGATCAACCACAATCGCCACATCGTCATGATTTTTCGCCGCCGCACGAATCATAGTCGGGCCGCCGATGTCGATGTTTTCAATCGCGGTTTCTAAATCACAATCTGGATTAGCAATGGTTTGTTCAAATGGATAAAGATTAACCACCACCATATCAATCGGCTTAATGCCGCTATCGGCCATCACTGCATCATCAATGCCACGACGACCTAAAATACCGCCATGCACTTTAGGATGCAGGGTTTTAACCCGACCATCCATCATTTCAGGGAAACCGGTGTAATCAGACACTTCAGTCACCGGCACATTGTGCTCTGCCAATAATTTAGCAGTGCCGCCAGTAGACAATAATTCGATACCCAACTGGTTCAAACCGCGACAAAACTCTAAAACACCGGTTTTATCCGAAACGCTGACCAACGCACGGGCCACTTTTTTGTTCATGCAAACCTCAGAAAGAGAAATAGAAAAAATTAACTGATGCCGTATTGCTCAAGCTTTTTGCGCAAGGTGCTACGGCTAAGCCCCAAAACTTTGGCGGCTTTGCTTTGATTAAAATCGGCGTGTTTGAGTGCGGTTTCTAGCAGCGGTTTTTCCACTTCTGCCAGTACCAAATTGTATAAACCCGAGGATTCATGTCCATTAAGCTGAACAAAATAACCTTCAACACAATGCCGAACATGATCGGACAAAGTATTGTCACTGCCACTTACTGTATTGATAATTTTCACTTCCATCTATGCTCCATTTAGGCGACGGGTGGAATGATGTGATTAAACGATGTGTTAACCAGCGCCAATTGTTGCGCGGGTTGTTCTGCCTGATTGATAGCGGTTTTTTGGCTGACGGGTAAACCGCCAAGATGATCGAAATACCAACCGATATGCTTGCGGGCGATTTTAACACCACAGTCAGCGCCGTAAAAACTGTATAGATTATCTAAATGCTGATTGATCACGGTTTTGACCTCGATCAAACTCGGCGGCAAATAGCTAACACCCTGTAATTTGGCAGCCAGTTCGGCAAAAACCCAAGGTCTGCCTTGCGCAGCTCGACCTATCATCACCGCATCTGCGCCAGTGTAATTTAAAACCTGTTGGGCTTTTTCGGCGCTAATAATGTCGCCGTTGGCGATCACCGGAATCGTCACCGCTTGTTTGACCTGTTTAATGGTGTCGTATTCAGCATGACCGGTAAATTTACAAGCGCGACTGCGACCATGAATCGCCAAGGCTTGTATGCCCTGCTGTTCGGCAATTTGCGCGATTGTCACGGCATTGCGATTCGCCAAATCCCAGCCAGTGCGAATTTTCAAAGTCACTGGTACATCAACCGCATTCACCACTGCCGACAAAATCCGCGCCACTAAAGCTTCGTCTTTTAACAACGCCGAACCCGCCGCCACCGAACACACTTTTTTCGCCGGACAGCCCATATTGATGTCGATAATCTGCGCACCGCGCTGGCAATTAAGCTTTGCCGCTTCGGCCATTTGCTGCGGATCGGTACCCAAAATTTGTACCGAACGCAGACCGCTATCGTGACTGTAATCGGTTTTTTTCAGGGTTCGCGGATGGTGTTGCAAATCGGTTTTAGAAATCACCATCTCCGAAACCGTCAAACCCGCCCCAAACTGGCTACACAACTGCCGAAACGGCCCGTCGGTAACGCCCGCCATTGGTGCAAGAATTAGATTATTGGGGAGTTGGTGAGAACCAATGTGCATGGAAGATGAGTGCCAACGAAAAGGCAGGGCATGATACCTGAAAAGCTTTGATTTATCGAGACTTAGAGTGTGTATCGACAGATAATCAGACAGTTTTGTTGATTATATTAGTCAATAGCAAATGCCATTTTTTAGCATCTTGCAACGCAAAACCACCATCGCCTTTTGCCTTCTCTATAAATTCGATTTGATGCTGGGGGTATTTTGCATCCTTAATAGTCAGCCTTAACAAAACGCTTTTTATCTTATGAGTATCGGGTAATTTAACGCTGGCTGTTTGCTTAAGGTCTGATTGATTTGTAGGCATTTTCGCGCTTGAAAAAAGCAAACTAAGCCCATCAACCAACAACTCACACTCCAAAATACTGTGATATGAAATTAACCTGACTGAGGTTTCTTGTTTTTCAAAATCGCCATTAATTAAACAGATTTGTTTCGCCTGTTGGTCTATCGCAATACCGGCCAAGCTCGGATGCGCTGAAAATGGAAATTTAATCATGCACTCCGTTAACTTAAAGCCTTTTCGGATATGCAACATCTCCACTATTTTTTGATGAATGTCGGCTTTTTTCTGCAAACGTAAATCTAATAACTCTGGCTTATCTTTAATACACAACAAAAATAAACCCGCACCAAACAATAACCCTAGCAACCAATCCATAGAATTTCCTGAAACTTATTTTTTCTTTGTTTTACTAGCACTAGCGGCAGGTGACGATTTGGACGCTTTTTTAGGTGCTGCGGCTGGTTTAGTGGTCGTTCTTGGTTTTCTAGCTGGTTTTTTAGGCGCTTTAACTTCGATTTGTTCAGGGCTGGGCAACAAAGAGGCTATTTGGGTTTCGTGATGACGACGAAGAGCAGAGTCAGTCGGATAAGGATGGGTAATCGCTAATTTTTGATATTCCAAATGCGATAAATAATGCCTTCTAAGCGCAGAATCTTCTGGAATAAGCTTGATAGTTTGGCTAGTTGCCTTAACTTGATAAGCGGCTGTTGGTAATTGTGAACAACTTTCAGCAATCGTTTGATTCGGTTTTTTAACCACTAAATAAATCAGCCCCAAACTCATTATCAAAATGATAATTTCCATAATTCCCCCTCAAAATAGAATTTGAACCGACTATATCACGGGCTATTTATCTATGGAATTATTATTGGCCTTGTTTGACGGGCAGTTAGTTTAATCGCCGATAGCCAAGGCATTGATTAGTTATTTGCCTTGGCTATGGTTTATTTGTGATTAATTATCTAGCTTTCTTCTAGCGGCTAAATGATGTTCTGAATAACTGTGATGATCATCTAAACCGACAATTTCGCAGCTACCACCATTGTGGTTGTATTCATCGCAGTAATGGTGAATAAACTCCATCACGGTATGGTCGATCAATTCCGCTTCAGTTAAATCAAAAATCACGGTTTTATGTTCAGGAAAATCGGCTAACAAACTTTTTAAGGTAATAAAGTTTGAGAACACAGCCGCGCCGCTGACTTCAAGATGATAAGTATTTTCGTCGGTCTTATTAACGTGATAAGCCATGGTAAACGCGTTGCTCAGTTTTAAGCCACGACTAACGTGGATCAATAATTCCACAACAATACCGATAGCAACACCAATCAATAAATCGGTCGCTAAAACCCCAATGATGGTGATAACAAACACCGCAAAGTTATCGACACCCACTGCTAAAGTTTTGGCAAACTCTTTTGGCGAGGCCAAGCGGAAACCGGTGAAAACTAATAAAGCCGCTAATGAGGTTAATGGGATTTCGTGGATTAACTTAGGGAACAAGGCCACGAAAATCAGCAAAAACCCACCGTGAAAAAAGTTCGCCCAAGCGGTTTTGGCACCGTTATTGATATTGGCAGAGCTACGGACAATTTCAGCAATCATCGGTAAACCGCCAACCATCCCGGCGATCATGTTGCCGATACCGACCGCAGTTAAATCGCGATTCAAGTTTGAGTTACGACGATAAGGGTCGAGCTTATCAACCGCCGAAGCACTTAATAAACTTTCCAAACTGCCGACTAACCAAATTGTCACTACCGAAATCCAAAACTCGTGATCAGCGATTTTTGAGAAATCAGGGAAGTAAAAACCAGCCAGAAAGTTCTCAGGCACCGCCACTAAAAAAGTAGGTCCAACGCTAAATTCATGGTGCGGCAGAATTTCGGCATCAGGCAAAAACAGATATTGGTGAATATGATCCAAATCGAAATATTGCCCCAAACCCAAGCCCATCAACACCACCAACAATGGCGCGGGAATCATTTTTAAGATTGGCTGTTTGATTAAGGCCCAAGCAATTAACAAAGCCAAGCCGCATAAACCAATAAATGCCACTTCGGGGTTCATATTGATCATTGAATTTGGCACTTCAGCAATCACGCCCAATAAGCTTTTGGCTTCTGGCTTAACACCCAGTAAAGTGTGAATTTGCTTGGCCATAATGATGATGCCAATCGCCGCCAACATACCGTGTACCACCGACGAGGGAAAAAAGGCGCTGAGTTTGCCGGCTTTAAACACACCCAATAACACTTGTAAGGCACTGGCAATCACAATCGCCGCTAAAGTGTAACGATAACCAGCCATCGCATCGCCCTGTCCTAAGGCTTGCACTGCATCGACAATCACTACAATCAAACCCGCCGCGGGGCCGTTGATGGTGACAAAAGAACCGTTAATTCTCGACACCACTAAACCACCAATAATGGCGGTGATAATGCCACCCATCGGCGGAAAACCCGATGCCATAGCAATACCCAAACACAAAGGCAAAGCAATTAGAAACACCAAAAAACCGGACAGCAAATCGCTGCGCCAGTTTTCGACTAAACCCGGCAGGCCAGTTTTAGGTAAGGAAAGAGGAGATGAATTGGACATGGATTATCTCGTTCAGCATAGAAAAAACCAAATCCATGCAGAATTTATGCCAGATTTATCCAAACCTTAGCAAATAAAGGATTTTGAAGATAAGCCTATCTAATTTTTTAAGCTTTTGAGTGATTGTTGGTTTATAAGCACCACAGTGATGGTTGATTTCAACCATTTCACCACTTAAACTCAATTAGCTTTCATGAACAGCCAAGCGATAACCTACACCAATTTCAGTTAACAGATAACGCGGTCTGGCAGGATTGATTTCAAGTTTATGTCGCAACTGCCCCATGTAAATTCTTAGGTAATGTTGGTCATTAATATGTTCTGCACCCCAAATTTCTGTCAGCATTTGTCGATGAGTTGCCACCAAACCCGCCTGCCGAACCAGAATACTCAATAACCGAAATTCGATGGGGGTGATGTTAACTTCTTGGTTGTTAATGAATACCTTGCGCGTAGCCAAATCCACTTTCAATTGACCGGTTTGAAATACTTCGCTGACTGGGTAACCTCTATTGATTCGTCTTAGCAAAGCTTGTAATCGCGAGTTCAACTCGCCTGCGCCAAAAGGTTTAGTCAGATAATCATCGGCTCCAGCATCCAAAGCCATAATTTTGTTTTGCTCTTGGCTCCGCGCTGACAGTATCAACACTGGAATATCAGATAGCTGTCGCAAACGCTTAGTGACTGAAATACCATCCATATCAGGCAAGCCCAAATCAAGCACCACCAAATCCGGCTTGTCGTTTTTCAGCATCGCCAATCCGCTCTTACCATCGCCCGCTTCAATAATCCGCCAACCTTTATGACCAAGACTGGTTTTTAAAAACCGCCTAGTTTGCTGATCATCTTCAATTAACAATATCAATGGTTTACTTGAATTCACAGTGAAGAGCCTCCCAATTCATCCAAGTTCAATAAAGGCGGTTCTCTCAAAGGTAAATCCATTATGAATGCCGCACCGCTGTTACTGTTTTTATTAACTACTTTCATGCTGCCACCATGCGCTTCAATAATCGCTCGGCACAAGGCCAGTCCTAAACCCACACCACCCTGTTGGGTTTCAGTTTCAAGGCTATAAAATTTTTCAAAGACTTTTTCTTCCATGCCCATAGGAATCCCGAGTCCATAATCAGCAACCACTAATTGCAAACCGGTTATTGATTTTTCGGCGCTAATATCAATCGGACTGCCAGCTGGCGTGTATTTGATGGCGTTTTCAATTAGATTGATTAACACCTGTTCAAGCAATACCGCATCAACCCACACTAACGGTAAATTACTTGGTAACTGGGTGCGAACCGGTCGATTTTGTATGCGGCTATTAAGACGATTCAATGCACTACCAACAATTTCTTCCAGCGCATTCCAGTCTTGATGGAGAATAATTTCCCCGCTGCTAAAACGAGCCATATTTAAAATTTTGCTGGTTAAATCCGACATCCGCTGCGCTTCATCGAAAATCACTTTGCCAAAGTCTTGTTTATCATCATCGCTGCACTCATGCCCACTTTCCAATAAAGCGCCAGCGGCACCGGTAATGCGGGTTAAGGGAGTTCGTAAATCATGAGAGATCGCGCTGAGTAGCGCATTTCGTAGCGATTCGGTTTCGGCTTGCAAAATCGCATTTTTGGCTTGTTCAGCAAAATGTAAGCGTTGCAAGGTCTGAGCAATTAAGGTGCAGAAGGTGTCAAAAAAATCGCTTAAATAAAAGTTAGGCTCAGTATCGGTGACATCTATCTGTATTCCAAGCACTGCGAACACCCATTCTGATTGCTCTAACGGATAATAAAAAACCTCAGGATTCTGTTGCTCGATTTTACGATGCTGGAAAATCGCTTGAGCATCCGCCAAATTTACGCTGCGAAGTGAGCAATTGAGCGGTTTTGCATTGGGGTAAACAAGTGCACCCTGCTGATTAGCAAACAACAACACCGAAACCACCCCAAATTGTTGGTAAATATGCTGTACCGCGACCGTGGAAATAGCTTGCTTGTCCCTTGCCTCGACTAATGCCGCGCTTAGCCGGTATAAGGCATTAGTGCGACCTTCTCGCTGTCGAGCCAGTTCAGCATTTTGATGGGCTTTGTTCTGTAAATTACTGGTCAGGTTGGCAACCACCAACATCACAAATAAACCAACCATATTCTCAAGATCAGAAATCGCAAACGAGAAAATAGGCCGAGCAAAATAGAATGCAAACAAAGGCGCACTTAATAACGACGCTAAAATCGATGCTGCCAAGCCAAAAAAGTTGGCAACCAGAAACACACCGAGGAGATAAATCATCAGAATACTAGGACCACCCAATACATCGCGTAATGGCCAGTCAATTAGCGTACAGACAAAGGGTGTAACAATCCCCCACAAGTAAGCCTGCCAAACACTCGATGATGGCTTATCTAATCGACTTTTATCATCGCGTTGATTGAATCGATTAATCATGTTGCGATATTGCTAGGCATGGTGCAGTGGTTTTATTTACTGTTTAAAAAGACTGTGCATTAACCAAAAAATGCACACCAATCGCAGAAAAATACCCCAGCAATATCACAGGAAACCATTTCATATGACTGCTAAAGGTGTATTGACCTTTAGCTTGTCCCATCAAACCGATGCCAGGTGCCGAGCCAATGGCCAACAAACTACCGCCAACTCCTAAGGTTAATGTCAATAATAACCATTGTCCTTGAGGAATATCGGGATGCATAGTGAGAATCGCAAACATCAAGGTACCGTTATCAACAAATGCAGAACACAAACCGATCAAAATGTTAGCCACTGTTGGGGTTAATTGTCCGTATAAAATATGAGAAATAGCATCTAAATAACCAATGTAACCTAGTCCACCGATGCCCATCATCGCACCATAAAAAAACAGCAAGGTGTCCCATTCCAATCGTCCGACTTTTTCAAAAACATCAAAACGTCTACTTGCTAACTCGGTTGCTCTGATATTGTGAACATCAGGCCCAGCAAACAATTCTAAACCTAATGATTTTGGTGCTGACTGATGCGTACTTTTGGTCAGATAGTAATAGAAGAATTGTAATAAAGATAAGCCCGCCATCATGCCTGCTGCAGCCGGTAGATGAAGCGTCATATCGAAACCAACCGCTAAACTAATCGTGATGCCAAATAGAAAGATAATGCGTTTAGCTCCGCGCGGTAACTTAAATTGTTCCGACTCGATAGTGGGTTTGTCTTTTGGCAAGCTAAAGTGCATCACCAAGGCCGGCACTAGGAAATTCACCAAACACGGCACAAACAATTTAAAGAACTCCAAAAAGCTCAACATACCGTGTTGCCAAACGAACAAGGTAGAAATACCACCCAACGGACTAAAAGAACCACCAGCATTGGTTGCAATCACAATATTGATACAAGCCAGCGACACAAATCGCGGGCTATTTTTGCCGACCGCCACCACAACCGCGCCCATCAACAATCCCGCAGTAAGCCCATTAACCACACTGGAGATGAAAAACACCATAAAACCAGTTAGCCAAAATAACTGCCGATAACTTAAATGCTTGCTGACTAACCAAACTTTTAAGGCATCAAATATTCGCATATCTTCCATGGCATTCAGATAAGTCATCGATACCATGATAAACAGCAGCAATTCGATGTAAGACTGCAAATTATTCTTAAACGCCGTCACCGCTAATTGATCATTACCTTGTTGTTGATAAGCTAAAACAATCACAAACCAAATCAGCGCAGCAGCCAACAACATCGGTTTGGATTTACGCAACTGGGTAACATCTTCAAACATCGCCGCGATATAGGCAGCGACCATCACAACTAAAGAAAAGTAACCCGCCCAATGATGAGTTAAATCAAGTTGTTGAAGCGCTGGCACGGTTGTTTCGACTTCAGCATTTACAAGTTCCGGCAACAACAAACCAACGGCGGTCAGTAGACAGTAAAAATACGGCACGCTTTTCTCCTTTGCCAATCAAGCCTAAAACATGATTAACCGTGCATTGAAAAGATTTATGTAAGGATGAACAGAAGCAAGAAGCTCTGATTCCTAAATCATTGTAATGAGCTGAGTGTAAAAAAAGCGTAAAGGACAAAAGTATTACTTCCGCGGTTTACACGCGGTTTTCAACCGCGACCATAAGGTTTCAGATCACTTCAAAGTAGCAGTAAACAATTAAGACGCCCTAGCAATGGCAATGGTTATAACTCGTAGGCCGGAATAAGCGCAGCGTTTCCGGCAAGGGCTGACGGTTATCGATAAGCTTTTTGCCCGAAACGCTGTGCTTATTCGGGCCTACATCCTCATCGAAGTCGAAGCGGACAATTGGCTTCGGTTTGGCTTCGTCATTGCCGCGAAGGCGGGAATGACGGCAACATCCGAAAATGACTGAAATTTCTGCGTAACCTCAGTTACCTAAGCAGGATGCGGTTTACACAAATGGTTGAAATCAACCAACCACCCCCAGCAAATCCACCATCTCTAGCGACACGACTGAATCCTATCAATAGAATCAACACCTTAAAAACAGGCATAAGTTATGCATAGCAAAAAGCATCATGGCGATGATTGACGATTATCACCGTTCTGTTTCTTTGCCTGTTGAGGTTAAAAACACCGTTATGACCAGCCACACAGATTCTGCATCCGGTTTTGACTTGGATGCCAGCTTGGATCATTTAGCGCATTGGCTACCCAGCCAAGGGCCGATTAAGGATTTTATTCACCACAATACTTTGCACGCTTTTCAGCATCTGTCATTTCATGACGGCATTTCGGTGGCCGGCAAGCTATTTGGTGCCCGTAGCTATCTGCCGATGGCCGATTATCAAAAGCTATTCCAACAAGGTCGGATTACGCCAGCGGCGCTGGATTGGTCTATTGCCCACAATAGCGATGGCGACAATTCAGCAACCTTACGCGAGAGTTTGTTTATCGAGGACAAACACAGCCACTATCCACCGTTATCGCTGGCTAATCACGGCATTCGTAGTGCATGGATGAGCCATCTTGAAACAGATTTGAATGCTTTAGTGCATCCGGTGTTGTTCAGATTGTTGTCTAACTTCCTCGATCAAGGCATTAGCCGCTGGGCACTGCCTAAAAATGGTGAGCGATTTTGGGATTGCGTATTGCGCTTGGCACAAAACAGCTTATTGCCTTTATATCCGTTTCATATCGCTGTCATTCGTCCATTATTAAAACTCACTCCCGAACAAGTGATTGCCAGCTGTTTACAACAAATGGTTGGTGATGAAGCGCTGTATGAACAATATTTATTAGAAGTTTTACTGTCTCATCCCGGCTGGTCTGGTATGGTGCGGATTGTCGAAACTCAACCCAATGCCTTGTTAGCTCGACGTTTGATTTCACTGAAAGAAATGCTGGCGGTGGAATTACTCTGTGAATTGGCGTTTGTTCACAAACGCAAAGGCGAACAATTTTTAACCGTCGCCCAATTACCGAATTTAGAAAAAACGCCGTTGCTGACTGGTGATGTTTTAACCCCCAAAGTACCGTTAAAACTCAAAATATGGCATGAAGCAATGGAATGGGCGCTGCATAGCGAATTGTTAGCAGCAATCACCAACCCAGCGCCAGCCACTGCAAAAAACACCATTCCCCAAGCTCAAGCTTTATTCTGTATCGACGACCGTGAATGTTCTTTACGCCGTTATTTAGAAGCCACACATCCGTCGATTGAAACCTTTGGCGCAGCGGGTTTTTTTGGTATCGATTTTCTCTACCAAGGTTTGGACGATGCTTATCCAGTCGCGCAATGTCCGGCAGTGATTACCCCGAAACATTTGGTGACAGAACACGACGATCAACCACCTGTCGCTAAAAAACCGCAAACTGAACAACTCTCAAAATTACACTTCAATGCCCATTCACTGTGGCGCGGTTGGCTATACACGCAAACTTTAGGCTTGGGCTATGCGGTACGGATGGCGTGGAATGTGTTTAATCCGACTTCGCAAATTCCTGGAGTTAAAACCTTGAGCGAAGTAGAGGCGCACAGTCATTTACATTTATTACGCGAAAGCGACGAGCCTACCGCAGACGGTCATTTATTAGGTTTTTCCTTAACCGAAATGGCCGACAAAATTGGCGGTTTGTTACGTAACATTGGCTTAACCCACAACTTTGCACCGCTAGTGGTGGTGGTCGCCCACGGTTCTAGCAGCGTCAACAATCCGCATTTTGCCGCTTACGACTGTGGCGCTTGTTCAGGCAAACCCGGTGCACCGAATGCCCGTGCTTTTGCTTGGATGGCCAATCATGCTGGGGTTCGGGAAATCTTGCGGGAACGTGGAATAGATATTCCTGATAGCACTCAGTTTGTACCCGCGTTGCATAACACCAGCCGCGATGAAATCAGCTATTTTGACCAAACTGATGCCGAGTCTTACCAACTCAGCGAATTTAAAACAGCCATGCAACATGCGCTGCAACGCAACGCTCGCGAACGCTGTCGCTGGTTTGAGCTGGGGCCACAATCGCATTCCAATCAAGAAGCCCATCAGCATGTTTTAGCGCGTTCGTCGTCGATTTTCGAGCCACGGCCTGAGCTAAACCATTCCAACAATTTGTATTGCATCATTGGTCGCCGCGACTTAACTCGGCATTTGTTTATGGATAGACGGGCGTTTTTGCATTCCTATCATCCAGACACCGATGCCGACGGCGAGATTTTGTCGAAAATCCTGTCAGCGGTGATTCCGGTTTGCGGCGGGATTAATCTCGAATATCTGTTTTCACGGATCGACAATTCGGTTTATGGCGCTGGTACCAAATTACCGCATAACGTGATTGGTCTTCTCGGCGTTGCCAATGGTGTCGAAGGCGATTTGCGAACTGGCTTGCCATCACAAATGATTGAAGTTCACGAACCGGCACGCTTGCTGATTGTGATTGAACAAAGCCGCGAACGGATTGACAGCGCAATTAGCAAAATCGGAGGGTTGAAAGAATGGCTGGATAACGACTGGATTCGCTTAGCCAGCTGTGAGCCGAATCATCATGGTTTGTTTTTATACCGAAAAACCGGCTGGGAAGTGATTGAGATACCTAATGACTTGTCGGTTCCCAGTGGCAAACAATCAGAAAGCATTATTGTCGGTAAAACCACCACGATTCCAGTGCACCAATTAACCGGAGGACAGGCATGAACGGCTTATTAATCGCTTGCCAGCTGTTGCCCTTATTGGGCTTGTTGCTGATTATGACTAGCAACGGCAGCGAAAAAACCATTACCACCATCAGTGTTTGGCTAAGCCGAGCAATGGGGCTCAGTGTTGCCTCATTATTAACTTTATGGGCAGTCAACGGCTTTCCACAATACGAATATCAATGGTTCACGCTGTATCAACAAGACGATTACAGCTTTCCGATTTTGTTTTATTTAGACAAAGTTGGGGCGGCGTATTTGTTTTGTATATGGACGATTTTCGCGATTATCGTTAAGTATTGCCGCGTCTATTTACACCGCGAACAAGGCTATAAACGCTTTTTCCAAACCATTTTTGGCTTTGTGTTTGGTTTAAATCTGATCGTGCTATCCGGCAGTATCGACATGCTATTTGCTGGCTGGGAGATTGTCGGGATTTCCTCGTTTTTGCTGATTGCCTTTTACCGCCACCGTCCACAACCGGTGCGAAATGCGCTGCGGGCTTATACGATTTATCGGTTTTGCGATGTCGGTTTGTTGTTGGGGGCGTGGATGAGTCATTTGCTGTTTCACGAAAGCCAACACTTTAGTGAACTGGCAAGTTTGTTTCAGAACCCAGAATTTGAGCCTTCAGGTTATGCAGCATTATCGTTATTGTCGTGGCTGATTATTCTCGCCGCCTCCGGTAAATCGGCACAGTTTCCTTTTAGCTTTTGGCTACCGAGAGCGATGGAAGGGCCAACCCCATCCAGCGCAATTTTCTACGGCGCATTATCGATACATTTGGGCGTGTTCTTGTTGCTTCGCACTATGCCGATTTGGAGTTATCAATTATTGCCAAAAGTGATGGTGTTTAGTATCGGTTTGTTGACGGTGATTGTCGCCAGCTTGTCGGAAAAAACTCAGTCGAACATCAAAGGCCAAGTGGCTTATGCGTCGATTACCCAAGTGGGGCTGATGTTTATCGAATTATCGTTGGGCTTGGAATCTTTGGTATTGCTGCACTTTATGGGCAATGCCTTTTTACGCTGTTATCAATTACTGGTTTCACCGTCTATCGTCGCGCATTTGTTACGAGTCGAAGGCGCGGTGGATAGCGATTTTTATGTCAAAACCAGTCATTTAGAATTTTTACCGATTTCAATCCGCGACTCTTTGCCGGAAGTGCTGCAAAACACGCTGTACGTGTTCGCTTTGCAAGAAGGTCATTTAGAGCGATTGGTTCGCAATATTTTGTGGGAGCCGTTGAAACGCATTGGGCAAAACCTGAACCGCATCAATGTTTGGTTAAAGGCTTTGGTAGGCTTGGCTTTAATTGGTTTGGTTGCGGTGGTGATGGCTACTGGGAATATTGATGGCAATACCTATGCCGCGATACCGGTGTCGTTTTGTATGGTATTGGTTTCACTCAGCGCCTTTAGCCAAAAACGCAGTCCGTTTAAAGTTTGGAATGGCGTGGCTTTAAGCAGTTCTCTCGCAGGGGTTGCGGTTTGGTTAATGAATCCTCAAGCCTTAAATGATGTGTTGTTATTTTTGACGGGGATTATTCCGGCTTGGTTGCTGGGCATTTGGGTTTTATCGCGCATCTTAAAACAGGATAATTTTGCCGAGAATCCATTTATCTATCGCGCTGTTGCAGAAACCCATCCAGGTTTATCGTTGTTGCTGTTTTTAAGCTTTTTAGGCTTGGTTGGTTTTCCGATTACACCAGCATTTTTGGGTGAAGACTTATTGTTATCACACGCCAGCAGCCATCATCCTTGGTTTGCAGCGCCGATTACCATTGCTTTTGTGGTCAATGGCATTGCGATTGCGAGGGTGTTTTTGCGGTTGTGTATGGGTAGGCCGAGTGAGGTTTGTAACTGACAGTGGCAATTATTTAACTGATGTTACGCAGCGCCCTATACCAAAAAATCAGCGCCTGTTTTTAACGCATTAAGCTTTAGTTTTGTCATTCCGCAGGAATCCCTTAACTTCTAGGTTATCTAATAAGTCCATAGTTAAGGGATCCCTAACGGGATGACAAAAGAAAAGTGGCTCAGAAGTTTCAAAGAATACTTTTCCCAAAGTGAACACATCATTTGCCATTAAAAAGCATCATTGTTGTGTAACTCATCTATTTCGAGCATCTATAAAATTCTGCGGTAAATTTTGCCGTAGGATTTTTATAGGTAGCCTCATGCAAGTACATCAAATTTACCGCCAGCAAAGCTTGGCAATCACTGTCGATGAAGCTTGGCGGTTTTTTTCCTCCCCGCATTATCTCAACCAAATTACCCCTGATTTTTTCAATGTCGAAATCAAATCAGCGGTACCCGATTCTATTTACAGCGGCTTAATGATTAGTTACCAAATGAAAGCGGTGGCTGGCTTTCCTATGGCTTGGCTGTCTGAAATCAGTCATTGCCAATATCCAAATTATTTCGTTTATCAGCAACGTGAAGGGCCTTTTAAGTTTTGGAGTCATGAGGTGCGGATTAGCGAAACGGCCACCGGCATCAATGTTGAAGATATTGTGTTCTACACCATGCCTTTCGGTTGGCTAGGCGAGTTGATGCATGGTTTGTTAATTGGCAAAAAACTCCAAGCGATTTTTGATACCCGTCGCGATTATTTACAGCAAAAATGGGGGGGTTAAAGCCGATGAGTAATGTCGAGTTTGTGATGCTTTACGATGGTCAATGTCCTATTTGTCAGCGTGAAATTAATTGGTTAAAGACTAAAAACAGCCAAGGCAAATTAGGCTTGATTGATATTACTAGCGAGGGTTTTGTGGCGGAAAGCTACGGAACCAGCTTTGCTGAGTTAATGGCGGAAATTCATGGTGTTTATCCTGATGGGCGTTTGGTGAAAGGCGTTGAGGTGTTTTGTGCAAGTTATCAGGCGGTTGGTTTAGGCTGGCTGGTTGCGCCTATGCAATGGCGGTTATTGCGACCGATGTTTGATTGGTTTTATCGGTTTTTTGCTAAGCATCGGTTATGGCTTGGGCGGTTGTTGGGTGGTCGGGCTTGTGACAATGGGCATTGCGGGATTGAATAACTAGGCGCGTTAGCCAAGATTGATATTTTGGCGGTTGGAAAATGGGCTTGGAACGAAGGCAGGCAGCTGATAGACTTGTTACGACCCCTAGTTGACATTCGAACCCTTATGCTCAATGTCGGGAGGGCTTGAATTAGCAGTCATTCAACGTAGAAGTCACCGGCGTTGCGCGGCTTTATCCCGCAGCGATCCCTTGGAGCGCAGTGTTAGGCAAACATGCACGGTAGATTGGCATGCCGCCGTCTCGCCAGAGCCGACTTTCAAGAGGCAGGAACTCTTGCTCAATCGAGAAATCCAGAGTGAGTTCCAGAACCATCCGCAACGTGCTCAGAATCGATTGCGGTGAAAAATGTGCCATTCATTATGAAAAGATGCGACTTCTCCCCTGTGTAGCCGCCAAACTTATTTTTTCCGTTGACACCACATAAGACCACCCAGCCA
>Ga0208223_1000073_pt1 | contig 24176 bp, 18 predicted proteins | sample LakMenE07Oct09ns_FD_150678 | JGI IMG/M metagenome (GOLD analysis project Ga0208223, IMG submission 150678) | Freshwater microbial communities from Lake Mendota, WI - 07OCT2009 deep hole epilimnion ns (SPAdes) | ecosystem: Environmental > Aquatic > Freshwater > Lake > Epilimnion/Euphotic zone ...
CTTCTGCTATCGCCCAAACAATTAATGATTGCCCTCGGCCGGCATCACCACAGACAAATACGCCATCAGCACTGGTTGCATAGTTGTCATCGCGGACAATGTTGCTGCGTTGATCTAATTCAACTTCGAGTTGGTTTAATAAATCACTCTTTTCCGGTCCAGAAAAACCCAATGCTAGAAACACTAAGTCAGCAGGAATGATTTTTTCACTTCCAGATACCTCTTGAAACTTGCCATTAACTAATGCAGTTTCAATCAGCTTTACGCCAGTTAAATTTCCGGCACTATCTTGGACAAACTCCTGTGTTGAAACTGAATACAATCGTTCACCTGCTTCTTCATGCGCGCTGCTAACTCGATAAATCATTGGATAAGTTGGCCAGGGTTGTTCACTTGGTCGCTCTGCTGTTGGCCTTGGTTGAATTTCCAACTGCGTTACTGATTTGGCACCTTGTCGTATTGCAGTGCCTAAACAATCAGCCCCTGTATCGCCTCCACCTAAGATCACAACATTCTTGCCCGCAGCATTTATTTCTGGTTCTGCATCTAACTCACCAAGTGCTTGTTTATTACCCCACGGCAAGTACTCCATCGCTTGATAAACACCTTTGGCATCACGGCCAGGAATCGATAACTCTCGCCAATTAGTTGCTCCAATTGCAACTACTACTGCGTCGTACCGACTTCTTAATGCTGAACCTGAGATATCTTTCCCAACGGTAACACCAGTTCTAAACCTAGTTCCCTCTTGTTCCATTTGGTAAAGCCTGCGATCAACCACTGCTTTTTCCATTTTAAATTCAGGGATGCCATATCGAAGCAGGCCGCCAATTTTGTCAGCTCTTTCATAAACTGCCACTGTATGTCCAGCTCTTGTTAATTGTTGTGCAGCTGCCAGCCCTGCTGGACCAGAGCCAATCACTGCAACAGTTTTACCTGAAAGCCGGTCTGGGATTAACGGCACAACTCTTTTTTCTAAAAACGCCTCTTCGATTGTTCGTAATTCAACCTGTTTAATTGTTACCGCTTCATCATTAATCGCAACCACGCAAGCTGTTTCACAGGGTGCAGGGCATAACCTTCCAGTGAATTCTGGAAAATTATTTGTAGCATGAAGACGGTCAATTGCTTCTGGCTTCTCACCTCGCCAAATTAAATCGTTCCACTCTGGAATTAAATTTCCGAGCGGACAACCTTGATGACAAAATGGAATGCCGCAATCCATACAACGTCCAGCTTGTTTTTGTAGATGAGAAAACTCCTGATGTTGATAAACCTCTTTCCAATCTTGAATTCTCACATCAACAGGTCTGCGGTTTGGTAGCTCTCTACCAGTGTTTAGAAATCCCTTTGGATCAGCCATTGACTACCTCCATGACGGCATTATCAACTGGCATTCCTTCACGCTGTGCCTTGGCCATTACCTCAAGAACTCTTGCGTAATCTCTAGGCATTACTAACGTAAATCTAGATTTACTTTTATCCCAGTCACTGAGCAAATCCTTTGCCACTGCAGATCCGCTCTCGACAAAAAAGTTAGACAAACTCGATTTAACAAAATCCTCATGAACAGCTGGGAGAGTTAATAAGTCAACCATTTCTGTATTTACCAAGGACTCCTCCAGGTCCAGCACAAAGGCCATGCCTCCTGACATTCCTGCTGCAAAATTTCTACCGATACTTCCCAAGATAACGACAGTTCCCCCGGTCATGTATTCACATCCGTGATCACCAACTCCTTCAACTATTGCATGTGCTCCTGAATTTCGAACACAAAATCTTTCACCAACTACACCAGAGATCATAATTTCACCCGATGTAGCGCCATATCCAATTACATTTCCGGCAATCACATTGGCATTTGATTTAAATTTGGCACGTTCATCAGGTCTAATAATCACTCTTCCACCTGATAATCCCTTAGCAACGTAGTCATTGCTATCACCATAGAGCCTCAGGGTTAAACCAGATGGAATGAAAGCACCAAATGATTGTCCAGCTGATCCGTGAAAAGTTATATCAATTGTGTCTGCTGGTAAACCGCTTCCTCCATATTTTCGAGTGATCTCACTTCCAAGCATTGTGCCAACCGTTCTGTTTACATTCCTGATTGGCATCTCTAATCGCAGGGATTTTTGACCCTCTAACGCTGGCTTAGCTAAAGAGATTAATTGGTTATCAAGAGCCGCTGTTAAACCATGATCTTGCTGTGAGGTATTGCTACGAACAGCATTCGCTTTTGGTGGCACCAGTATTGGTGAAAGATCAAGACCGCTTGCTTTCCAATGCTCTGTTGCCGCTTTTGTATCAAGTACTTCAACTTGACCAATCGCATCCTCAAGTTTTCTAAAGCCAAGTTGGGCCAATAACTCTCTTACCTCTTCAGCTATGTATTCAAAGAAAGTTTCTACAAACTCTGGTTTTCCGGTAAATTTCTTACGCAACTCTGGATTTTGAGTTGCTACTCCAACTGGACAAGTGTCTAAATGACACACACGCATCATTACGCAACCTGATACAACCAATGGAGCAGTGGCAAAACCAAATTCCTCAGCTCCAAGTAGTGCTGCGATTAAAACATCTCGGCCAGTCTTCATCTGTCCATCTACTTGAACAACAATTCGATCTCTCAAATCATTAAGAATTAAAGTCTGTTGCGCCTCAGCTAAGCCCAACTCCCATGGAGCGCCAGCATGTTTTAGTGATGTTAGAGGGGACGCACCAGTTCCACCATCATGGCCCGAAATTAAGACCACATCTGCATGTGCTTTGCTTACTCCGGCTGCGACCGTTCCTACTCCAACCTCTGCAACCAACTTAACATGGATTCGAGCTTGGTTGTTCGCGTTTTTCAGATCATGAATTAATTGTGCTAAATCTTCAATTGAGTAAATGTCGTGATGTGGTGGTGGTGAAATTAGACCAACACCAGGTGTTGAGTAACGCACCTTTGCAATCCACGGATAAACCTTGTTACCTGGTAATTGACCACCTTCACCTGGTTTAGCCCCCTGCGCCATCTTGATCTGTATGTCATCTGCATTAACTAAATATTCACTCGTCACACCAAATCTGCCACTAGCTACTTGCTTGATTGCTGAACGACGTAAATCTCCGTTCGCATCAGGTTTGTTTCGGGCTGGATCTTCTCCACCTTCACCAGTATTTGATTTACCACCGATTCGATTCATAGCAATTGCCAAGGTTTCATGGGCTTCTTGCGATATGGAACCGTATGACATTGCTCCAGTTGCAAATCTTTTAAGAATTTCACTCGCTGGTTCAACTTGATCAATTGGTATTGGCTGTCTGATTCCCTCTTTAAATTGAAATAGACCCCGAAGAGTCATCAATCTACGAGACTGCTCATCTACTCTATTTGTATATCGTTTGAACACATCAAATCGTTTTGATCTTGTCGCATGCTGCAAGGTGAATACGGTCTCTGGATCAAACAAATGTGGTTCACCATCGCGACGCCACTGATACTCCCCGCCGATCTGTAGTTTCTTCGACCCTGGAATCTCACCACCAGGCGGATAAGCAACATGGTGGCGTTTAATAGTTTCCTGGGCGATGATTTCGATTCCAATTCCACCTAATCTTGAGGTAGCGCCGACGAAATATTCATCAACCACCTCTTTTGACAGGCCAATCGCTTCAAAAACCTGTGCTCCGGTGTAGGAAGCAATTGTCGAAACACCCATCTTGGACATGACTTTTAAAACACCTTTTCCAAGAGATTTAATTAAATTTCGAACTGCTTTCTCTGGTGTAATACCAGTAACAACACCCTGTCGAACTAAATCCTCCGCACTTTCCATTGCAAGGTAAGGATTTACTGCGGCTGCGCCAAATCCAATAAGAAGTGCCACATGGTGAACCTCTCTAACCTCACCACTTTCAACAACTAGACCCACTTTGGTCCGTGTTTTTTCTCTGATTAAGTGATGGTGGACGGCAGATGTAAGAAGTAGAGAAGGAATAGGAGCATTCTCAGCATCACCATCTCGATCAGATAAAACAATTATTCTTGCTCCACCCTCTATCGCAGCTGAGACTTCCGCTCTTATCTCTTCAATTTTTGCAACTAATGATTTTCCACCGCCAGCGATCGGAAATAAACCACGAACAACATGGGTTGCAAAACCTGGTTGATCTCCATCAGCATTAACGTGAATAATTTTTGCTAATTCATCATTATCTATTACTGGAAACTGCAAAGAGATCTGCCGACAAGATGCTGGTCCTGGGTCAAGCAAATTGTGCTCTGGGCCGATCGAACCTCCCAATGATGTAACTAATTCCTCGCGTATTGCATCTAGTGGAGGATTTGTAACCTGTGCGAAAAGTTGTGCGAAATAATCGAAGAGTAGTCTTGGCTTTTGCGATAGAGCAGCGATCGGAGTATCTGTGCCCATTGAACCTAATGGTTCAGCTCCGTTTTTTGCCATCGGAGTGATGATTAATCGAATTTCCTCCTCGGTGTATCCAAAAGCACGTTGCCGTCTAACCACAGATGAGTGCGGATAAACAATATGTTCACGGGCTGGTAAGTCACTTAATCTAACCAAGCCAGCATGAAGCCAATCTGAGTATGGAGAAGCATTAGCAAGATTTTCTTTAATCTCATCATCTTCGATGATGCGTCCCTCTTCAATATCTACCAAGAACATTTTTCCAGGCTGCAGTCGACCTTTTCTAATAATGGATTCTGGTTTGAAATCTAAAACACCCACCTCACTTGCCAATACAACTAATCCATCATCTGTTACCCAGAATCTAGAAGGTCTCAAACCATTTCGATCCAGTACTGCACCAACCTGTTTTCCATCGGTAAAGGTCACGCAAGCTGGTCCATCCCATGGCTCCATAAGTGATGAATGAAAAGAGTAAAAATCTTTTCTTGCCTTCGACATAGTTCTATGATTTTCCCAAGCCTCTGGAATCATCATTAAAACCGAATGGGGCAAGCTTCTGCCACCTAAATACAAGAGCTCTAGAACCTCATCGAATGAAGCGGAATCGCTACCGGAATTTTCCACAATCGGAAACAGTCGCTTTAGATCACCGGGAATTAAATTACTCTCCAGCAGAGTTTCTCTAGCTCTCATCCAATTTCGATTTCCCTTTACCGTATTAATCTCTCCGTTATGAGCTATATATCGATATGGATGTGCAAGTGGCCAGGAAGGAAATGTGTTGGTTGAAAATCTTGAATGCACAAGCGCCATTGCCGATTCAACCAACGGGTTTGATAAATCTGGGAAAAACTCCTCTAACTGACCTGTAGTTAGCATTCCCTTATAAACGATTGTGCGAGAAGAAAGTGAGGATATGTAAATTGGCATGGTGTGTTCAATTCTTTTACGGAAGCAAAAAGCCATTCTTTCTAAGACAATATCTGTTTCATTATTTAAGCCAGTGAGAAAAACTTGCTTGAAATCTGGCATCACTGAAAGTGCAGTTTTACCAATAGATCTTGAGTTAATAGGCATATCGCGCCAGCCGATAATTGATAGACCCTCCTGAGCTGCAATCTGATTGATTTTCTCGTTATTTAAAGGATTATTTTTTTGAACAAAAAAGATTCCAGTTGCATAGCTGCCAACTTTAGGCAGTTCAAATGAAACAACTGATCGATAAAATTTGTCCGGCACCTGAATGAGAATTCCAGCACCGTCACCACTATCTGGTTCAGCACCTGATGCGCCTCGATGCTCTAAATTGCGAAGTGCAGTTAACGCCTTACTAACAATTTCATGTGATTGTATTTTGTTAAGTGTTGCCACCATAGCCACACCGCATGCATCATGCTCATTGGCAGGGTCATACAGGCCAAGAGCGCTTGGCATGGCAGAAAAACTAGATTGTGATTGCAATGAAATTAGTCGCTCCCAGTAAGGGTCGGGACGACAATGGCCCAACTTTAAATAAACCTGCAGGCAAAGGGTAGCAGGAGAGTTAGACCCCGGTCAGTCCTACCAGCCATCCAATTCCAGCTGTAATTGCAACCCCCAAGGCCCCGCCAGCAAATATTCGAAGTATGGTTCTAGGCAATGGCGCAGCAGCAATCTTTGCCGATATATACCCGGCTGCAATCAAACCAAAAGCAGTGAAGACTAAAACAAAACTAACTTGATTTACAGAGGAAAGTAATGCGCCGATTAATGGCACTAATCCTCCGGCTGTAAATGCAATCGCAGATGCAATACCGGCTTGAACTGGTCTAGCCCTAGTGTGATCAAAATGTCCGAGTTCATCTCTTAGGTGAGCATCAAGTGCATCATGCTTATGCATAGCGGTAACAACTTGACGTGCTAGCTCCTCTGTTAATCCTCGCTTGATGTAGATATCCATCAATTCATCAAACTCGCCTTCAGGATCCATTTCTAACTGTTTGATTTCTATTTCACGATCAGATTTTTCAATATCATTTTGGGATTTAACTGACACATACTCTCCTACTGCCATAGACATTGAACCAGCAGCTATTCCTGCTAACCCGGCAGTAATTAAGAAATCGCCTTTATCTGCGGCGGCAAAACCAATCATCAAACTTGCCGTTGAAACCAAGCCATCATTTGATCCCAGCACTGCTGCACGAAGCCAGCCAGCCTTATTTGCTCGATGCTCTAAATTTCGAGCTTGAACCTCTTCTAAACCCATTCCTAAATACTAACTTGCTACCGTCTTTTCTTTAGCATTGCCACGGCCCTTACTTCTTACAAGGTAAGCAAATGAAGAGATAATTACAATCAAACTAACCCAAATATTCAAGCGAAGGCCTAGTATCAAGTTCGCCTCATCAATTCGGAGCGCTTCAATCCATAATCTGCCAATGGTGTAACCCAGCACATATAGAGCAAATACATCGCCACTTCTTGAAGCAAATCTCTTCAACATGCCTGGCAACTTAATCAAAAGATAAGCCACCAAAACACACCAAATTAACTCGTATAAAAATGTTGGATGGAATGTTTCAAATGATTCGTATCCGACAGGTCGCTTGAGTGGGTCAATTTCTAAACCCCAAGGCAGGGAGGTTGGTCTGCCAAAAAGCTCTTGGTTGAAATAATTGCCAACTCTGCCAATTGCTTGTGCAAGAACAACGCCAGGAGCTAAACAATCTAACAACTGGGCAAAGCTTAAAGAAGTTTTGTGAGTCTTAAAGTATAGATAAGCGCCGAATGCTCCAAAGGAGATGGCGCCCCAAATACCTAACCCGCCCTCCCAAATTCGAAGTGCATCAACTGGATCTCCATTAGCGCCAAAATATTGCTCTGGTGATGTTAAAACGTGATAAACGCGGCCGCCAATGATTCCAAATGGCACAGCCCAAATTGCAACCTCTGAAACATCATCAGAATTTCCACCCAGACTTGCATAACGCCTTTGTCCTAACCAAATTGCAGTGGCTATACCAATTAGTATGCACAAAGCATAGAAATAGATAGTTAACGGACCAACCGAAAATGAAGATTGGGTAGGGCTTGGAAATAAAAGCTGCATTAAATTATTACAAAACTATTTAACGCCGCCAGCGGCAAGTGCGGCTCTAAATTTAGCCAAATCACCATACTCACCTGCTTCTCTATCCAAAGCTTTGCCATTTACAAACACTGTTGGTGTTGAATTCACATCAGCTTTTCCTGAAGCGGTGGCGACATTGCTGGTCCACCTAACATACTTGCCCTCATTAACGCAGGATTCAAAATTGGATGAGGTAATTCCTATTGACTTACCCAATTGAGCTAAATACTCCTTGGACCATTTGCCAGTATTACTCTGGTCAGCTTGGTTTTGGAATAAGGCTAGATTCATATCAACAAACTCATTTTCATCAGCTGCGCAGGCCACAGCATTAGCTGCAAGAACTGATTCTGGTCCGATGAAACTCAGTGGATGTACTACTACCTTGGCTTTTTTCTGAGCAATGACCTCATTTAAATATCCACCGTTAATAATTTCGAAATATTTACAGGCTACGCATTGATAGTCGACATAAACATCTATTGTCGGAGTACTTTCTGGGTTCAACACAATTCCATAACCATCTGCCTCTGAGACAGTTGCTGGCACTGCGGCGGTAGAACTAGATCTGTTGCTAATCAAAGAAAAAACAACGCCCACTATAACGATGAAGGAAATCATTCCAATCACCAGATTGCGAGTTCCTTTATCACCAGAAGAATTCGATCCCATCACCACTCCTTATTTGTCTAATCCAAATTTACCCTTTGGAAAATAATAAAGGTAAACACCCAATAACAGGAATCCTATATCCCTGAGTATGGTCGATAGATACTTAGTGTCTTCTGGAGCAATTTCACCGCCACCACCGAAACACCCACAGTCAATACTCAGGCCTCGTGCCCAAGCCTGTGCAATTGCGACAACAAATGCAAACATGGTTAGTGCACCTAGTAAGCCAACAATCGAAACAGCGACTCCTACAATTAGTAGTAAGCCCATTCCAATTTCAATCCATGGCAGGACAAAACCTAGAAAATTTGCTAAACCAACTGGCAGCATTTCATAAGCCCGAACTGACATCGCAGATTTTTGTAAGTTACCAATCTTTAATCCACCAGCGGCCAGCAAAACACCGCCTAGACCCAGGCGTGCAAGTAAAGTCAACCAAGGTTGATAAAGTTTAAACTTATCTTGCATCACGAACTCCTTCAGATAAAGATTTTGCTAATTGCTTAATCTTTTTCAAGCCACTTCTACCAGAACCATGTTCTTGAACTATCTTAATAAAGGCAGAGCCAACAATAACTCCATCTGCATACTTTGCCACTTCTCGCGCTTGCTCCTTAGTAGAAACTCCCAAACCAACTGCAACTGGCGTATTACTAACTTTTCTAATGCGCTCAACAAGTGACTGAGCATTTCCTGAGACTGCATCACGAGTTCCAGTAACACCCATCAAACTTGCTGCGTAGATAAAGCCTGAACAGTTGGCACTGACTTTGGACAATCGCTCATCAGTAGTACTGGGTGCTACAACATAAATACTGTCAATAGAATTCTTGATTGATTCTCGATGCCAATCTGCTGATTCCTCCACCGTTAGATCAGGAGTAATGACGCCACTACCTCCCATTTTGGCAACCATTTGGGCAAAATTTGCACAACCGTATTTTTCGATCGGGCTCCAGTAACTCATAATCATTGCAGGCACCTTATGTTGCGCAGTAATTCGAAGCAGTTCAAAAACTTCTTTAGCTCCTGCTCCATTTTTTATTGCCTCTTCTGAAGCAGCCTGAATCACCGGGCCATCCATAACTGGATCTGAGTATGGGTAGCCAATTTCAATTGCATCGACACCACCGTCGATCATGCTTTTTATAATTTTTACAGAACTCTTTTGGTCAGGATAACCTGCCGGGAGATAACCAATTAATGCTGCACGATTTTCTGTTTTAGCTTTTGCAAACATTTTTTCTAAGGTGGTACTCATTAACTAGGTAGTCCAAAGTATTCAGCTGCTGTTTGCACATCCTTATCGCCACGACCCGATAAGTTAATCAAAATTGTGGCTTCTTTTCCTAATTCATTACCTATTTCTAACGCTCCTGCCAACGCATGGGCAGTTTCAATTGCCGGAATGATTCCTTCTGACTTGCATAACAAAGAGAAGGCATACATTGCTTGATCATCTGTTATAGAACGGTACTCGGCTCTACCAATGTCATTGAGATATGCGTGCTCAGGCCCTACACCGGGGTAATCCAAGCCAGCTGAGATTGAATGTGATTCAATCGTTTGTCCATCGGAATCTTGCAGAACATAAGAACGAGTACCGTGGAGAACGCCAGGCTTACCGCCAGAAATTGTTGACGCATGCAACCCTGTTTCTATTCCTTTACCGCCAGCTTCTAAACCAATTAATCGCACGGACTTGTCATCAATGAATGGGTGGAATATTCCAATTGCATTTGAACCGCCGCCAACGCAGGCTAAAACAGCATCAGGAAGTTTGCCGGTTAGGGCTAACACTTGCTCCCTAGCTTCTACGCCAATAATTCTTTGAAAATCCCTGACCATCGTTGGAAACGGATGAGGACCAGCGACAGTACCGAGTAGATAATGAGTCGTTGAAACATTAGTAACCCAATCACGCATCGCCTCGTTGATTGCATCTTTCAATGTTTTAGATCCTTGAGTAACAGGAACCACTGTTGCACCCAGAAGCTTCATTCTGGCAACATTTAAAGCTTGCCTTTTTGTATCAGCCTCTCCCATATAGACAACACACTCAAGACCAAATAATGCTGCTGCAGTTGCTGAGGCAACACCATGCTGACCTGCGCCGGTTTCTGCGATAATCCTCTTCTTACCCATTCTTTTTGTTAAGAGAGCTTGTCCTAAAACGTTATTTATTTTGTGACTACCTGTGTGATTCAAATCTTCACGTTTCAAAAGTATTCGGGCCCCACCTGCATACTCAGCAAATCTCTTGGCATCGGTCAAAATGCTTGGTCGACCGGTATAAGTTTTATGAAGCTCAGTTAACTCGGCTTGAAACTTTGGATCTGCCTGCGCTGATATATGAGCAGCCGATAACTCATCTAAGGCAGCAATTAATGCCTCGGGAACAAATCGGCCGCCGTAAGGACCAAAATGTCCAGTTACATTTGAATCTAAATCGTCAGTTTTTTTACCAGTTGCCATAGTTGTAGTTTATTGGCTCCCTACCGGTTTAGAAGTTCTTTAATCGTATGAACTGGATTACCTGCTTTTACTAAGCTCTCGCCAATCAAAACCGCATTTGCGCCTAATCTCTCAACTAATGCAACCTGCTTGCGAGTACTAATTCCAGATTCAGCCACCTTTATAAGATCTTTAGGCAATTCGGGGAGAATTGACTCAAAGACCTTCTCACTAACCTCTAATGTCTTAAGGTTTCTTGAATTAACACCAATAATTTTCGCACCAATTTCTATGGCTTTTTCCGCTTCATCCATGTCATGGATTTCAACTAATACATCCATCCCTAACTCTGTTGATAGCTGGTAGAAATCTTTTAATTGAGAGTTTGAAAGACCAGCCACAATTAGCAGAATCAAATCAGCGCCCAAAATACGTGACTCAAAAACCTGAAATTCAGTAACTATAAAATCCTTTCGTAATACTGGAAGGTCTATTGCAGATCTAACGGAGATCAAATCGGCAATGCTTCCTTTAAATCTGCGCTCTTCAGTTAAAACACTTATCAGGTCTGCTCCTCCCTCTTGATACTTTTCCGCAAGCAACTGAGGATCAGGAATCGCAGCTAACTCCCCTTTACTAGGTGAAGATCGCTTTACCTCCGCTATCAATCGCATCCCAGGCTGATTCAAAGATTTATAAGCTCCTCTTAATGGCGGTGCGTTTTCAATCTGTTCACGTAATTGGCTTATTGGCACAACTCTTTTTTCAACATCCTCTAGAACACCTTCAATAATTGCTTTTAAAACATTTGAATCATTCATCAGTTGGGTCTACTCCCTCCGATAACGAGTTCCATTTACTCCGGGGTTTTTTATCATACTTATTCATCGCTCCTCGCTTACTTAAACGAAAAATCAAAAACCCAGCTACGACAATGATGATTAAACTTCCAACGACCGACTCTCTCATTTTGCACCAGCCATAGCATTTGCCGTAGCGATGGCTCCCAAGACTGCAGCAGCTTTATTAATACACTCTTGGTTCTCAGATGCTGGATCTGAATCGGCAACAATTCCAGCGCCGGCTTGTACATAAGCAATTCCATCTTTTATCACTGCAGTTCTAATTGCAATGCAGGCATCTATGTTTCCTGTGAAATCAAGGTAACCAATTGTTCCCCCATAAACGCCACGTCTAGTTGGTTCATGCTCTTCAATTATTTCCATCGCTCTAGGTTTTGGGGCACCAGATAATGTGCCAGCTGGAAATACTGAGAACAAAGCTTCAATTGGTGAGGTTTTTGGTAACAGTTTTCCTACAACTGTGGAAACAATATGCATTACATGAGAATACTTTTCAATCTGCATAAATTGAGTTACTTCAACTGACCCTGGCTTACAAACTCTGCCCAAATCATTTCTGCCTAAATCAACTAACATCAAATGCTCAGCCCGTTCCTTAGGATCTTTTAGAAGTTCATCGGCGATGACCTGATCCTGCTGGCTATCTATTCCCCGCGCTCTAGTTCCTGCGATTGGATGAATTACTACATCATCACCGGTCACCTTAACCAAAGCCTCTGGGCTTGATCCCACAATTGATAAACCATCGTTGAACCGAAATAGATACATATATGGACTTGGGTTTTGTTCACGTAATACTCGATATAGATCAAAGGGTTCAGCTAACGCTGGCATGGAAAATCGCTGTGACAAAACAACCTGGAACGCCTCGCCAGATTTGATCTCCTCTTTAATTAATTTAACCTTGGCGATGTAGCTCTCATCAGTTGTATTTCGATCAAACTCCGGTGACTTACGGCTTTGCAGATCTAAATACTGATCCTGGCTCGGCTTTGTTAAATCTTCCTCCATTTTATTTAAGCGCTCTATCGCTGTTTGGTATGCCAAATCCACTCGCTCAGAACTGCCATCCCAATTTATGGCGTTTGCTATCAAAGTAATCTCACCTAGATGATGATCAAAAACTGCTAAATCAGAGGTGAGCATCATCGCTATTTCCGGAATTGCAACATCTTTTTTAGAATGATTTGCCAACTTTTCAAGCCGGCGAACAATTTCATAACTTAAATAACCCACTAGCCCACCGGTAAGTGGCGGTAAACCCTCCATCTTTGGTGACTTTAAATGTGCAGTAGAAATTCTCAGCGCATCAAGAGGATCAATATCTGTTGGAGCTCCAGCTGGCATTACACCTACCCAAGTGGCCAATCCATTTGCTTCAGTTAAAGTGGCTTGGCTATTGACGCCAATAAACGAGTATCGAGCCCATATACCTGACTCAGCTGATTCAAGTAAAAAAGTTCCAGATCTATGGTTTGTTAGTTTGCTATAGATAGATAATGGAGTTTGGTTCTTATCAGTGATTTTTCTTGATACGGGGATTACATTGAAGTTGCGCGCATACTCGCGAAACTTATCCAATGATAAATCTGTCTCTTCCACTTGCCTATTCTGCCGTAATTAGCCAGCAGCTGGCGCCGCTTATTTATAGCAAGTATCTAAGGCTTCAATGAGGTTGATTTGACCTGCGTATAACGCCTTTCCTACCACTACGCCATCGATTCCGATCTGACGCAACTTTGCTAAATCAGAGAGCGCTCCTACTCCACCACTTGAAACAATTGAGGATGAACTCTTCTGCTGGATTTTTGCCAGTAAGTTAAAGTTTGGTCCAATCATTGTTCCATCACTTGTATTTTCCGTTACTACATACCTTTTGCATCCAGCAGCTTCCAATTTGCTTAAACTCTCCCAAAGATCCCCAACAACTACCCCACTTCCTCTTGCAGTTAACACCTCATCAGCAACATCTAGTGAGATACAAACCCGATTTGAGTGTGTTTCTAGAATTGATTCAACCCAATCCATATTCAATAGTGCTGATGTGGACAGATTGATCCACTTTGCACTAGTGGTCAAAGATAAATTAAGAATCTCTTGATTCGCTATTCCCCCTGATAATTGGGTATCTACCCCTGCTGAGTTAATCAAATTAGAGATCAGATCAAAATTACTCCCAGTGGAATAAGCTGCATCTAAATCAACCAGATGAATCCATTTACATCCAGCTGAAGTAAATGACTCAATTACTTGCTGCGGCGAACCCTTGTAATAATTTTCAGCAATATCGATTGTTTGAGTTATTTGGCCAGATTTAATATCTACAGCCGGTAAAAACTCAAGAGGCTTCATTTTACTTTCACACCACTAAGCAATCTGGTCCTAGAACTGTTTTTAGATCTGCACTTAACCCTGGTGAAGATGTTACTTTTAAGGCCTCATCTAATTTTAGAATTGTTCTTTTCTCACCATCGATTAATCTCAAATGCACCTCTCTGGCTCCAGGATGTGACTTTAAAATCTCACTCATTCGATCGATTACTGGTGGCGTGCACCGTGAAGCCTCCATAGAAATAATCAATGGACCAGTTGGCACCTGCTTTAAATCTGGCAATGTTAAATCCAGAGCTGAAATTCTAGGTGGCTCTTCTCGTTTATCGACTCGACCCCGAATGGCAACAATACGATCTTCAACCAGATTTACGCCATGAGTTGCGTACGAGTTAGAGAAGAAGAGAACATCAACTGCTCCCTCTAAATCCTCCACCGTCACAATTGCCCAAGGCGTTCCTTGTTTAGAAACCTTTCGCTGAATCTGTGTTATCAATCCACCGATGTTAACTATTTGATCATGGGGTGCTTCAGATAACTGGCTAATTGAAAAGTCTGCAACAGATCTAAGAATGTGTTCTACACCTAGTAGAGGATGGTCAGATACATACAAACCTAACATCTCTCTTTCATAAGTAAGTAGCATCATTTTTTCCCACTCGCTATTGGGAATATCAAGATCTACTCCGCTAACACTTGATCCTGAATTCTCTGAGCCAAATAAATCAAACTGACCAATTGCCTCTGCACGTTTACTTTCAGTAACTGCATCCAAAGCCTCCAGGAAGACCATCATTAACCCGCGCCGGGTGTGGCTTAGCGAATCAAAAGCGCCAGCTTTAATCAGCGATTCGATTGTCTTCTTATTGCACACATGAGAATCAACCTTTACTAAGAAATCGCCAAAGCTTAAATACTTACCCTTGCTCTTTCGATTTTCAATAATTGAGGCAACAACATTCTCTCCCACATTTCTAATTGCAGTCAGACCAAAACGGATATCGCTGCCCCGCGGGGTATAGCCAGAATCAGATTCATTCACATCTGGAGGTAAAACCTTAATTCCCATTCGACGACACTCATTTAGGTACAGAGCGCTCTTATCCTTGTCATCTCGCACGCTAGTAAGCAGTGCCGCCATATATTCAGTTGGATAATTGGCTTTCAAATACGCAGTCCAAAATGAAAGGAGGCCATACCCAGCACTGTGTGCTCTATTAAATGCATAATCAGAAAATGGGATCAGGGTTTGCCAAAGTTTTTCAATTGCATCCTCTGAGAAACCATTAGCTTTCATGCCATCTTCAAAGTGAACTCTTTCTTTATCAAGAATCTTTTTATCCTTTTTACCCATCGCTTTTCGCAATAAATCAGCTCTACCAAGTGTGAAGCCGGCTACCTTACGTGCGATTGCCAGCACCTGTTCCTGGTAAACAATTAATCCATAGGTATCTTTTAGAATCTCATTTAACGGCTTATCTAACTCAGGATGAATAGCTACCGGTACCTTGCGACCATTTTTGTAATCTGCATACTTATTGTGTGAATCCTCCCCCATCGGTCCTGGTCGATATAACGCAATAACCGCAGCAATATCTTCAAAACTATCTGGAGCCATGGATCTTAAGAGTGATCGAATTGGCGCGCTATCTAATTGGAATACACCAAGAGTGTCTCCTTTTGACAATAGATCAAAGGTTTTTTGATCCTTCAATGGCAGTGTTTCTAGTACAACAGTTTTGCTCAAATTTTTCTCAATATTAATTAAACAATCATCGAGAACGGATAAATTTCGAAGTCCCAGAAAATCCATTTTAAGCAAACCGGTAGCCTCGCAAGCTCCCATATCAAACTGCGTGATAATTGCACCATCAGCCTCACGACGATGAATTGGTATTACATCCAGTAAAGGTTCCTTACTAAGAATCACTCCAGCAGCATGAACTCCCCACTGCCTTTTTAACCCTTCAATTCCCAGTGCGGTATCTACAATTCGCTTGGAATCTGGATCTGCTTCGTAGAGATTACGAAATTCAGATGCTTCGCCATATCTCTCATCATCCATATTAAAAATTCCACCTAAAGATATGTCCTTGCCCATAACTGAAGGCGGTAGAGATTTGGTTAAGCGTTCACCCAACGCATATGGAAAGCCCAATACCCTGGTTGAGTCTTTAATTGCCTGCTTTGATTTAATAGTTCCGTAGGTAATGATCTGTGCTACTCGGTCATCACCATACTTACCAGTTGCATATGCGATCATTTCTGAGCGCCGTCTTTCATCAAAATCCAAATCAATATCTGGCATTGAGATACGTTCTGGATTTAAGAATCTTTCAAACAATAATCCAAACTCAATTGGATCTAAACCGGTAATACCCAATGCATAAGAGACTAAGGAACCTGCCGCTGATCCTCTACCTGGACCAACTCGAATGCCAACCTTGCGTGCATGATTACAAAGATCAGCCACCACCAAGAAGTAGCCAGGAAATCCCATTTTTATCATTACCTCTAACTCAAAGTTAAGTCGCTCCTGGTATTCAGCACTTATCTGGCCATTTAACTTTTTAGCTAAACCTTTATTTGCTTCTTTAATCAACCAACTATCCTCACTCTCCCCAGCTGGAACTGGGAATTGAGGCAATAGATTCTCTCCTTCGCGCATTGTGGTCTCACAACGTTGAGCAATTAGAAGTGTGTTATCGCAGGCTTGTGGGAAATCCTTAAACAGTTGTCGCATCTGTTCGGCAGTTTTTAAGTAAAACTCAGAGTTATCAAATTTAAAGCGTTTTGGATCAGCCAGGGTCGAGCCCGATTGTATGCACAGCATTACTTCATGTGCGGCTGCATCTTTATGGTGGGTGTAATGCAAGTCGTTAGTAGCCAGCATCGGTAAGTTAAGTTCCTTGCCAAGTTTTATCAGATCACTTAGCACCCGTTTTTCAATATCAATTGAGTGATCCATAATCTCTAGAAAATAGTTATCGGCACCAAAAATATCCCTCATTTTCGATGCGGCATTTACCGCTTCTTTATAGGCACCCATCCGCAGGCGAGTTTGTATTTCACCCCCTGGGCAACCAGTGGTTGCAATAATTCCCTTCGAATACTTTGCTAGTAACTCTTGATCCATTCGCGGCTTGTAGTAAAAACCTTCTAGCGATGCCAATGACGAGAGCTTGAATAGATTAGATAAGCCCTGATTATTCTCAGCCAGCAGAGTCATGTGGGTATATGCACCGCCACCAGAAACATCATCCTCTCCACCTTCAGCCCATTTGACTCTTCGTTTATCAAATCTGGACTCGGGTGCAACGTAAGCTTCAATTCCGATAATTGGTTTTACCCCAGCCGCCTTAGCTAATTTGTGAAATTCAAAAGCACCAAAGACATTTCCATGATCTGTGATCGCAATTGCTGGCATCTCTTGCCTTGCAACCTCAGCGACTAACTCAGAAATTTTTGCAGCACCATCGAGCATCGAGTATTCGGTGTGCACATGAAGATGCACAAAACTCTCGGTGGTTTTTGAGGCTTCGGTTGAATTAGGCATGGGTGGCGAGATTACTACTGAGCGATATTTCTAGCGGGAAATATCTGAAAGTACCTCTAATGAGCGTGTCAGATCGGCTGGGTACTCAGCGGTGAAGGAAAGACGCTGGCCATTTGCCGGGTGATCAAAACCAAGTTGTTTGGCATGCAGCCAAGGCCTTGAGATGTTCAAACGTTTTGCTAAGGCTGGATCTGAGCCGTAGGTGAGATCTCCGACTAGAGGATGATGCAGCGCAGAAAGATGAACTCTAATTTGATGTGTGCGGCCAGTTTCAAGTTCAATCTCTAGCAAGGTGACCGCTGGAAAAACCTCTAATGTTTTGTAGTGAGTAATACTTGGTTTTCCATCTGCTACAACTGCAAATCGATAATCTTCCCTTGGGTGACGATCTATCGGTGCATCAATTGTGCCAACAGTTGGATCTAAATGACCTTGAGCTAAAGCATGGTAAACCTTTGTGACGGTCCTATTTCTGAACTGATCCTTAAGATTTGCATATGCAATCTCATTTTTTGCAACCACCATCAATCCTGAAGTTCCAACATCTAATCGGTGGACTACACCTTGGCGCTCAGCTGCGCCAGAGGTTGCCAGTTGATAACCAGCAGCAAAAATCGCACCAACCACTGTTGCACCTTGCCAGCCAGGGCTTGGATGCGCAGCAATTCCAACCGGCTTATCGATAACAATTAAGTACTCATCATCATAAACAACCTTTAACCCATCTATAGGGGTTGCAACCAATTTCGCTGCAGCTTTAGCTGCTGGAAGCAAAATCTCTAATTGATCATTAGAGCTAACTCGATCAGATTTTCCAACTGGCTTGCCGCCCGTTGTTACTTCACCAGATTCAATCAAACCAACAATTACATTTCGAGAAAGCCCCAGCAGTCTAGAAAGAGCCGCATCTACCCGCTCTTGATTCAATCCTTCTGGAATAGAAATACTGCGAAGCTCGCGTTCGCTCACTTTGAATCCTCATTCTTACTAAATGGAATGTTTCGCCAACTAAGTAGTGCAATTAATATTGCAGCACTTACTACTGCCATATCGGCAACATTAAAGACTGGCCAGTTTGGAAGTTGGATCCAATCAACTACCTCACCTTGCAATGCCCCTGGATCTCTAAAGATACGATCAGTCAGATTTCCAAATATTCCCCCTAAAGCCAGGCCAAGTGCTACCGCCCACCCAGTTGAGGTAACTTTCCTTGCATAGTAGAAAATTGATGCAGCGACAATCATTGCAAAAGATGATAAAAATATTGTGCCACTACTGGCAATGCTAAAGGCAGCGCCTGAGTTGAATACCAGTTTTAATTGCAAGAATGTTCCTAAAATCTGTTTTGGCTGACTGGATAAGTACTCAAGAGCTAAAGTTTTAGTTACATAATCCAATGCAAATACAATTAAAGCGGTAGCCGCCAACCATTTACGCTGAATTAAGTTCAGCGTCGTTCCTCTTTCTGCTTACAGACCATACAAAGTGTTGCACGTGGAAATACTTGTAATCTCGCTTTGCCAACAAAATTGCCGCACTCTTCACACTTGCCATAGGTCTTGTTTTCAATTCGATCCAATGCACGTTCAGTTTGTTGCACCATATCTCGCGCGTTATAAACCAAAGACATTTCGTGTTCGCGTTCAAAGGTCTTAGCCCCGGCATCGGCTTGATCATCGCCTGCGCCAACACCTGCTGCCTCAACAAGATCTTCCATTTCTGCTTCAGCAATTTCTAATTCTTTTCTTAAGCGAATCAAATCTTTCGAAAGTTCAACTTTTATAGTTTTAAGCTCAGCAGCACTCCAAGCATTCTCGCCAGATTGAACTATTAATGGTGCGGGCGCACTTTTAATTGGTTTTAAAGCCGCAGCTTTTTTTGATTTCAAAACTGGCTTTGGCGGTGGCAACATAACTAATCGACGCTCTTCTACAACAGGCATCGCATTGGCATTGGGAATTGTTGAGGTAACTGAAATAGTTGTGGAAGAACCCGAAGTAGAGGTTTGAAGTTTTGCTGGAAATGGTTTTCCCGGGCCCTTTTTAAAATTAGATTTTTTAGCTAAGGAGGGTTTTACAATGTTTGGCGAACGCTTGGCTGCTTTTTTCGCCGCTTTTTTCGGCGCAACCTTTTTGGGTTGAGCTTTCTTTGCTACTTTTTTTAAAGCCTTCTTCACCGAAGATTTGACACTCTTACTAGATGATTTTTTTGATTTTTTCTTGATAGCCACAATACCCCCTGGAGGGGGAAAGGTTATGGCTTGGCTCAACTAATTACCAACCGCCACCCCCGTAAGCAATAATCAGTCAAAGAAATGGTTTGATCCCGCGTTAGAATGCGGGGTGGATATGAATAAGAAGCGCATGATTAATACCTTATCTGCGCAAATCGATCTGCCTGCCATGGAGTTGGGCATTCTAGATTTTTGGACCCAAAATCAAATTTTTGAAAAATCAGTAGAGAATCGAAACGGCGCTCCACGGTGGAGCTTTTATGAAGGTCCGCCAACAGCAAATGGCAAACCCGGAACACATCACATAGAAGCTCGAGTATTCAAGGATCTTTTTCCAAGATTTCAAACCATGAAGGGTAAGCAGGTAATCCGTAAAGCCGGCTGGGATTGTCATGGTCTGCCAGTTGAAATTGCAGTTGAAAAGGAGCTGGGCTTTACCGGTAAAGCCGACATCGAAAAATTTGGGGTTGCTGCATTCAACGATAAATGCCGCCAGTCAGTGCAACGACATGTTGATGAATTCACCGACATGACTAAGCGGATGGGTTTCTGGGTTGATTTTGATGAAGCTTATTGGACTATGTCACCTGAATATATCGAGAGTGTTTGGTGGTCACTGCAACAAATTTGGAAGAAAGGTCTACTTGTTCAAGATCATCGCGTAGCACCTTACTGTCCAAGATGTGGAACTGGCTTATCAGATCATGAGTTAGCACAAGGCTATGAAACTATAAAAGATCCATCGGTATATGTAAGGTTTCCTGCCACCTCTGGCAAGTTAGCTGAACTAAAGGCTAGCTTGTTGGTTTGGACAACTACGCCATGGACATTGGTTTCCAATACTGCTGTTGCTGTGAATCCTAAGGTTGAGTACCAGGTTATTGAAGTTACGATCGATGAAAAAGTTGAGCGATTAGTTGTTGCCACTGAGTTGGCATCTGTCCTTGGTGAAGATCGTAAAGTTATTGCAAATTTCATAGGTAAGGATCTTGAGCATACGAAATACACCAGGCCTTTTGATTTTGTTGAAATCAATGATGCCCACTTTGTAGTCCTTGCCGATTATGTGACAGTTGAAGATGGCACGGGTTTAGTCCACCAATCCCCCGCATTTGGTGCTGACGATCTAGAGGTTTGTAGAAAATACAATCTGCCGGTAGTTAATCCAATCAATCCGGATGGTCATTTTCAGAAAGAAGTGCCACTAGTTGGAGGTATCTTTTTCAAAGAAGCAGATAAGGCATTAATCAAGGATTTAAAGAGCCGCGGTTTAATGTTTAAGAGTTCACAATTTGAACACTCATACCCACACTGCTGGCGTTGCCATACTGCGTTGATGTATTACGCACAGCCTTCTTGGTATGTAAAAACAACTTCAATTAAACAGGAACTACTCAGAGAAAATTCAAAAACTAATTGGCATCCAGAGACGATTAAAACTGGCAGATTTGGTGATTGGCTGAATAATAATATTGATTGGGCTATCTCTCGCAATCGTTATTGGGGAACTCCCTTGCCTATCTGGCGGTGCGAGAACAAACATGAAATTTGTATTGGCTCTCTTGCTGAATTAGGTAACTTGTCTGGTCAAGAGTTAAGCAATCTAGATCCACACCGACCATTTGTTGATGATATTAAATTTGCTTGCGCTGAATGTTCGCAGATGATGCAGAGAATTCCTGAGGTAATTGATTGCTGGTATGACTCTGGTGCGATGCCATTTGCTCAGTGGGGATATCCTCATCAAGCTGGCTCAGTTGAACAGTTTAAAGCGGCATATCCAGCCGATTTTATCTGTGAGGCGATTGATCAAACTCGTGGTTGGTTTTACACCTTGATGACTATTGGAACCTTAGTCTTTGATCAATCCTCTTATAAGACAGTCTTATGTCTTGGACACATTCTTGATAAAGATGGTCGCAAGATGAGTAAGCATTTAGGGAATGTATTAGAGCCAATGCCTTTGATGAATCAACATGGCGCAGATGCAGTCCGTTGGTACATGTTGGCAGCTGGCTCTCCTTGGAGTGCAAGGCGGGTAGGTCATGACGCGATCTCTGATGTAGTACGAAAAACACTTTTAACCTATTGGAACACCATCTCATTTTTCACTTTATACGCCAACGCTGCTGACTTTTCAGTATCGCAGCTCTCCAAAGATCTGACACTGATGGATAAATGGATACTTTCTGAGTTAAATAAACTAATTGTTGGAGTAGATGTTGCACTCGAGAGCTTTGATTCACAACAAGCAGGAGCATTACTCTCTTCCTTCATTGATGATTTATCTAATTGGTACGTTCGCCGATCACGTAGAAGATTTTGGGATGGCGATCAAGTAGCTCTTAACACTCTTTATATTTGTCTTAAAAATCTAACTTTATTACTGGCCCCTTTAGTCCCTTTCATTTCAGAACATGTCTGGCAATCTTTAATCAAGGTAGCCGAACCCGATCAAGCTGAGTCTGTGCATTTGGCATCTTTCCCAGTTGCAGAAAAAGGTTTCATCGATGAGAAGTTATCAACTGCTGTAGCTCTCTCTCGGCGGTTAGTTGAATTAGGTAGATCAGCCCGTGCTGAATCTGGCGTAAAGATTCGCCAGCCATTAGCCCGCGCTTTAGTCTCAGCCCCAGGCTGGGAGCAGATCTCTGAAGAGATTAAAACTCACATCGCTGAAGAATTAAACATTTTAAAGCTTGATGGGATTCATGTTGCCGAGGCAGATTTAGTGGATATCTCCGTGAAGGCAAACTTTAGAACTTTGGGCAACAAATTTGGCGCAGATGTTCAAGCAATAGCGAAAGCAATATCCTCCGCAAATCATTCCCAAATGGTTAAGAATCTAAGAGAACACAAAGCCTTTGAATTACCAGTAAACCTTGCCAATGGTGCTAAATCTGTTGAGATTGATATAGATGATTTGGTGGTAACTGAAACTCCAAGAAGTGGCTGGTCTGTTGCCTCCCATGCTGGTGAGAGTTTGGCACTGGACTTGGCTTTAACCCCAGAGCTGATTGAATCAGGTTTGGTTCGTGAAGTTATTCGCGCAATTCAAGAGGAGCGCAAACGCATTGGCTTAGATGTTAGTGATCGAATCACGGTGAACTGGAATGCTCCAGAGCAAGTAGCAAAGGCAATTGCCTCCGCGATGGAGGAGATTAGTGCTGAAGTATTAGCTACTAAATTTAATCACCAAACAGGTGAGAGTAATAGCGAAAACGAATTAGGGCTTTGGCTTAACCTAGTAAAAAACTAAAGGACGATCACTAGTCGCATTAACAACTGAACTACAAAGAAAACCACGATAAAGGATAGATCTAGTGAAATTCCACCAAGTCTTAAAGGTGGTACAAATTGTCTTACATAACTAAGTGGCTTATCTGTTACTGAATAAATCAGTTCTGCCAGGGCAAGCACAACACCTCTTGGCCTAAAATCTGGTTTGAATATACGGATATAGTCGAGAATCAATCGACCAATCAGCGCAAGAAGAAAAAGGTTTAGTAGCCAGTAAATTGCGTTTTGTATTGAGGACATCAGATAAAGACTAAATCAGCTTTGATTAAAGAAACTTGCCTGTGCTGCTGAGTTTTTGTCTTCAACACTGACAGAAACATTTGGTGGTGTCAGCAAAAATACTTTTGGAGTAACTCTTTCAATACTGCCATGGTGACCGAACACTAAGCCGGATGCAAAATCTACTAACCGCTTACGCTCACTCTCTTCCATGTCACTTAAATTCATAATTACAGGTTTACCTTGACGATAATGCTCACCAATTAATCGAGCCTCACTATATGTTCGCGGAGTTAAAGAAATGATGTGATCCATAACTTTATTTGATTCAGCATGCGGCAAAAGTTCAACATTTGATTTAGCAACTGGTTTAGCAGTTGATCTAACCAAACGAGGTGCACGTTCCGTTAGTTGATTGTTGCCGTGATCTACCTCGTCCTCATCCATCAAACCAAGGTATCCAGCAACCCGCTTAAATGCACTAGCCATGTCTTAAATCTATTTGATCGGTGGGCGATTACCGAGTATTGAACTGCCTATTCGCAGATGTGTCGCACCATACGAAATGGCCATTTCATAGTCCCCACTCATGCCGGCTGAGAGATATTTGGCATCTTTATAGTGGGCGATAAAACTTTGGTGAATTTGCTGCAATTGGGCAAAGGCAGGCTCTGCTGGCTGATCAACTGGTGCAACAGCCATTAAACCCATTATTGAAATATTTGGCAGGAGTGAGATTTGACCTGCAAGATCATTTAATTTCTCAGGGTCCACCCCTCCCCGAGATTCAACTGGCTTATCCAGGGAAACTTGTATAAATATCTTCATATTTTTATTCACTGAGTACTCTGAGATTTTCTGGGCGTATCGATATTGATCAACTGAGTGAATAACCGATGCCCATGAGCAGATTGATTTTAATTTATTGCTTTGTATCCCACCTTGAAAATGCCAATTGATATCACTTGGAAGTTGGGCTGCTTTTACCGATGCCTCTTGATCACGGTTCTCGCCAAAC
>Ga0208223_1000079_pt1 | contig 23666 bp, 23 predicted proteins | sample LakMenE07Oct09ns_FD_150678 | JGI IMG/M metagenome (GOLD analysis project Ga0208223, IMG submission 150678) | Freshwater microbial communities from Lake Mendota, WI - 07OCT2009 deep hole epilimnion ns (SPAdes) | ecosystem: Environmental > Aquatic > Freshwater > Lake > Epilimnion/Euphotic zone ...
TCGCAAGGCCGTCTGGCAACGACGTCCCTCGCGAGCGCGCAAGGTCATCGGGTCGACGCACCACCCAGGCGGGACCACCTCGGAGTGCGCGATCAAGACCTTCGTTTGCAAGGGCATCGGCCTGATGATTCTCCTCGCGCGGAACGTGAGATGCGCTCCACGTAGTGAATCGCGTGAGGCGAGCGCGAGCTTCGTCGCAGAGCGGCGCGAGCTTCGCATCGCGCACACGCCACCTGCCGTTGAGTTGTTCGACAACGAGCTTGCTGTCAAGGAAGAGTTGCAGTTCAGACGCTCCGAGTTCAGCGGCAAGCTCAATTGCCGAGATGACCGCCTTCCACTCCGCAACGTTGTTCGTGGTTGTCCCGATCGCGGCGGAGATGGTGGCATCAGGCTGCGCGGAAGGGTGATCGGCGCCGTCACGCGACGCGTCGTAGAGTGCAACGCCAATGGATGCTGGGCCCGGATTCCCTCGGCAGGCGCCGTCCGTTCGACCGATCAGCGCGCGCATCGCGCGCTAGCCGCGAGAACCGATCGCCGTAGAAACCTCGAGGATCGCCTTGGTGATGTTGATTCCGCGAGGGCAGGCGTCAACGCAGTTGAAGGTGGTGCGACAGCGCCAGACACCATCTTCGTTGCTCAAGACCTCCAGGCGCTCCTCTGCCCCCTGGTCACGTGAGTCAAAGATGAATCGGTGCGCGTTGACGATTGCTGCAGGCCCAACGTATTCGGGCTGCGCCCAGAAGCTTGGACATGAGCTCGTGCATGCGGCACAGAGGATGCACTTGGTGGTGTCGTCGTACACGTCCCGCTGCTCTTGGGACTGCAGGCGCTCCCCCGTCCCCTCCGGCTCGTCGGCAATAAGGAAGGGGAGCACCGAGCGGTATTTGCCGAAGAATTCGTCCATATCTACGACGAGGTCCTTGACGACAGGGAGGCCGGGGAGTGGTGCAACGCTGATGCTCTTCCCGAGCTGCTCAACGCGAACCTTACAGGCGAGGCGGTTTCGCCCATTGATCAAGAGTGCGTCAGAGCCACAGACACCGTGGGCGCATGAGCGTCGGAAGGTGATGCTCCCGTCGAGCAACTCCTTTGCACGGGTCAGCACATCGAGCACACGATCCATTGGCTCGACGGGGACTCGATACGTCTCCCAGTGAGGGGCGGTGTCCTTCTCAGGATCGAATCGCTGGATCTTTAGTTCAACATCCATCAGGCCACCTCTAGTAGACACGCGGCTTCGGCTCAAACTTGGTGATCGTCACTGGCTTGTAGTCAATCTTGGTTGCTGGAGCTTCGTCAGCACCGCGCCAGACCAGCGTGTGCGCAAGGTACTTCTCGTCATCGCGCTCAGGGTAGTCCTCACGGCTGTGCGCGCCACGCGACTCCTTACGCGCCAGGGCGGAGACGGCGGTCGCCTCGGATGCATCGAGCAGGTAGCCGAGTTCGCGCGCTTCGAGAAGGTCGGTATTGAAGACGCTCCCCGTGTCCTCCACGCGCACCCGCTGGTACTCACCCTTCAGCCGCTGGATCTCCTTCACCGCGTTCGTGAGGAGTGTCTCGTCTCGATAGACGCCAACGCCCTCCATCATCACGTCAGCCAGTGCACGGCGGATCTCTGCCGGTCGCACACCTTCAGGTCGTGTGGAGAGGGCGAGCATCTCGTCGCGGATCGCTCGCTCGGCCCCAGCAACGTGCTTCGGGGCGGTGGTTGTCTTGCAGATCTCAGCCATGCGCTTCCCTGCTCGCTTCCCAAAGACGAGAAGGTCTACGAGCGAATTCGTGCCAAGGCGATTGGCGCCGTGGACGCTCACGCATGCAACCTCGCCCGCCGCGAAGAGGCCAGGGACGACGCCGCCCGCGGCGTTCGCAAGCACTTCGGTTTCGAGGTTGGTTGGCACGCCACCCATCGCGTAGTGCGCGGTTGGCTGCACTGGCACCGGCTCGCTGATTGGCTCAACGCCCTGATAGACGCGCGCGAAGTCGGTGATGTCTGGAAGCTTCTCCTCGATAACCTTTCGGCCGAGGTGGCGCACATCTAGGAAGACATAATCCTTTCCGTCGATGCCACGGCCGGCTCGGATCTCCTGATACATGGCGCGCGAGATCATGTCGCGCGGCGCAAGCTCCATCAGTTTCGGCGCATACGTCTCCATGAACCGCTTCCCTTCGCCGTTCAACAGGTAGCCACCTTCGCCACGCGCCGCCTCAGAGAGAAGAATGCCAATCCCCACAATGCCCGTTGGGTGGAACTGATAGAACTCCATGTCCATTAGCGGAACGCCGTGACGCCAGGCGAGTGCCATGCCATCGCCAGCGAGCGAATGCGCGTTGGAGGTCACGCGCCACGCGCGCCCGTATCCGCCAGTTGCAAGGAGCACCGCCTTGGCACGCAGCACGTGCAGTGAACCATCTGCAATCTTGTAGCCAACGACGCCACTGCAGCGCCCGCCCTGATCGGCACTGCCGCCCTCAAAGAGGAGATCAACAACGTGGTACTCGTCATAGAACTTGACGCCCGCCTTGATGCACTGCTGATAGAGCGTCTGCAGGATCATGTGCCCGGTCCGGTCGGCGGCGTAGCAACTGCGTCGCACTGGCCCTTCGCCATAGTTGCGCGTGTGACCACCGAAGCGTCGCTGATCAATCTTTCCGTCTGGCGTGCGATTGAACGGGAGGCCCATGCGCTCCAACTCAATCACTGCGGGGATCGCTTCGCGTGCGAGGACCTCAGCCGCATCTTGATCGGTCAGGTAGTCACCACCCTTGATGGTGTCGAACATGTGCCACTCCCAGTGGTCCTCTTCAACATTGCCGAGTGCGGCACAGACACCACCCTGTGCAGCGCCCGTGTGTGAGCGCGTCGGGTAGAGCTTGGTGAGGACCGCAGTTGGGACCCCTTCGCGCGCAAGTTCAAGTGCCGCCCAGAGTCCAGCACCGCCCGCGCCAACGACGATCGCGTCAACGTCGATCTGTCCCGCTTCCGCTCGAAGTGCACTACTCATCTCGCCCCCTAATCAAATGGCAGCGCGATGACAACTTGGGTGCCTAGGACAAAGAGGACCAGTGCGAGCAGATAGAGCGCGCCAAGTGAGAGGCTGCGCACGCGCGACGGAACGTAGTCTTGCAACACCGTGCGCATGCCAAGGAATCCGTGCACGAGTACTGCCATCAGCATCCCCCAGTCGAGCGCGCGTAGGGCAACGGAGTTCCATCGCGTCTGTCGCACCCACTCTGCACTCTGGTCTGCAGGGTCAAAGACGAAGTGCGTCATGGTGAAGTGCGCCAACGCGAGCACAAAGAGTGCGAGTGAGCTGAGTCGCACCGCCCACCAGACATAGAGATCTACCTTTGAGCCGGTAGGTCGCGGGCGCCCAGAGATTGAATACTTCTGAACGCTCATCCGACGGCCTCCCAAATCGGCTTCAGGATGATGTACGCGCCAGGGAGCCCGATTGCGAAGAAGACGATCCATACGATGCGCCACATCTGGCGGTGATACACGGTCAGCGCAGGCCAGAAGTCCATCACCACAATGCGCATCCCGTTCAGCGCGTGGTAGAAGAGCGCCGCGCCAAGGAGGGTCTCCATCACTCGACCTGGAGGGCTGGAGTAGATCTGACCCAGGTAATCGTATAGCTCGGGATTCACTCCAATCAGCCAGATGTCAATGACATGAAGGATGATGAAGAGCCAGACGCCAATTCCGGAGATGCGATGGAAGGCCCAGGCGGCCATCCCCTCGCCGCCGCGATAGGACGGGTAGTTTCGGAGTTTCTGGGGCGAAGCGAGCGGTCCAGTTCCTCGCGACACGGGCAACTCCCCTCTGCTGCGGCCGGCGGCTCTGCCGCTCCGTTACCGTTGCCCACATCCTAGCCGCGACGGTTGGGACCTGCACGCGTACACTCCCCCATGACAACTCGGGGCAACTCGGGCGAGGCCCGTCAGCAGCACCCCGTCAGCAGCAGATGGAGGCGAGATGAAACTGCACGAGGCAGAGGCCCGCGAACTCCTTCGACGCGCTGGGCTCCCCGTCCCTGACGGCGAGGTCGCAACAACCCCTGCCGCCGCCCGAGCCACTGCGGAGCGACTCTTTGCTGGCGGCGCCACACAGGTTGTCATCAAGGCCCAGGTGCTCGTTGGCGGACGCGGCAAGGCGGGCGGCGTCAAGCTCGCCAGGAGCGCCGAAGAGGCGGAGAAGATCGCGGCGCAGATTCTTGCACTTACGATCAAAGACCTCCCAGTGCGTCGTGTGCTCGTGGCTCCCGCGGCGGAGATCCTCCGCGAGATCTACCTCTCCGCGCTCATCGACCGCAGCAGCCGCGGCATTCTCCTCATGGCATCAGCCGCCGGAGGCATGGAAATTGAAGAGGTCGCCGCAAAAGATCCAACGGCGATCATTCGCGAGAACGCACATCCGCATGCAGGACTCCTCCCCTTCCAGGCGCGACGCCTCGGGCTCCGCATCGGTGCACGCGGCGATCTCCTTAAGCAGTTCGTCGCAATCGCAACGGGCCTCGTCCGCGTTGCGCGCGAATCTGATGCTGATCTCGTTGAGGTGAATCCGCTCGCTGTTGTCCCAGCGCCCGAGCTTCCAGGCGGCGAACGACTCGTCTGCCTTGATGCGAAGGTCACGATTGACGACTCCGCACTTGACCGCCACCCAGAACTTGAAGCGTGGCGCGACGAAGATAGTGAGGATCCTATTGATCGCGAGGCGCGTGAGATGGGGATCGCATATATCCGACTCGACGGCAGCATTGGCTGCATGGTGAACGGCGCAGGACTTGCGATGACCACGCTTGACCTTGTGACACGCGCTGGCGGTACGCCGGCCAACTTCCTTGACATTGGTGGTGGCGCACGCGCCGACAAGGTTGCCGCCGCCATGCGCATCATCCTTGCGGACACAGGCGTTAAGGCAATCCTCGTCAATATCTTCGGCGGCATCACGCGTGGTGATGAGGTTGCGCGCGGACTCATTGAGGCACGTGGCCAGCAGGAGCGCACCGTCCCGATGGTGGTTCGCATCGTTGGCACGAATGCAAAAGAGGCGGCGGAGCTTCTCACCGCGGGTGGATTTGCAACGGCATCAAGCCTTGATGAAGCGGCGGAGAAGGCGGTGGCTCTCGCCGCAGGAGGTGCAGCATGAGCATCCTGGTTGGACCGCAGACACGTCTCGTTGTTCAAGGACTCACCGGCCGCGAAGGCGGATTCCACGCCGCGCAAATGGCGGCATACGGCACCAAGATCGTCGCCGGAGTGACTCCAGGTCGCGGCGGAGAGCGCGCACTTGATAACAGCGTCCCAATGTTTGACACCGTGATCGACGCGGTGCGCGAAACTGGTGCCAACACGAGCTGCATCTTTGTTCCAGCTGCGGGCGCCGGCGATGCAATTGCCGAAGCGGCTGAGGCCGGCATCAAGGTCATCTTCTGCATCACCGAAGGGATCCCCGTCCATGACATGGTTGGTGCGCTCGCTGTCGTGCGCGCGCATGGCGCACACCTGATTGGACCGAACTGCCCCGGTGCAACATCACCGGGCGCAAACGGGAGCGGCACCAAGGTCGGCATCATCCCCGCCTCCATTCATCTTCCGGGTGACGTCGGTGTGGTGAGCCGATCAGGAACGCTGACCTACGAAGCGGTGCAGTCAATGACAGACGCGGGGATCGGTCAGTCCACCTGCCTCGGCATCGGTGGCGACCCGATCATCGGCACCACATTCCGCGAGGCGCTGGAGCTCTTTGCGGCAGATACAGCAACGCGTGCGATCGTCTTGATCGGCGAGATCGGTGGGTCTGCGGAGGAGGAGGCGGCCGCCTGGGCCGCTGAGCACCTGAAGCACCTCCCACGCGTCGCATTTATCGCTGGACGTGCCGCCCCAGAGGGGCGACGCATGGGACACGCAGGGGCGATCGTCTCTGGCGCCTCAGGGCGCGCGGTGGACAAGATCGCAGCCCTCGAGGCTGCCGGCTTCAAGGTGGCTGGCTCCCCTACTGAACTCCCCCGCCTTCTCATCGAGGCTGGCTACAAGAAGTCCTAGCCGACGCGCGAAGCGCGCTCGGCGCTGAGGGCGCTAACGAATCCGCAGTTCCTTCGGGTCTCCGTAGCCGAGGCGCCTCCACGCTGGGCCACCTGGCGCTTCAATCAACTCCACCAAGATGCCGTGACAACTCTTCGGATGAAGGAAGGCGACCGGGCCCTCAACGCCCTCGACCGCAACGGCATTGATCAACTGAACTCCTGCGCCGGCAAGGCGCTGCAGCTCTGCATCAATGTCCGCAACCTCAAGGCAGAGGTGATGAAACCCTTCACCTCTTGACGCGAGGAAGCGCGCGACGCCACTTGTACTATTCGTCGGCGCGACGAGCTCAATCTTTGAGTCACCTGCGGTGAGGAAGGCGATCCGTACCTCTTGCGAAGGGACATCGGCGATCTGCTCCAACGGAAGTCCAAGCACCTCAGCGTGGAATTTCACCGCCGCATCAATGTCCTTCACCACCGTCGCCACGTGATGGATGCGACCCTGCACTGGGAGGGCGCCAAGCTGGTCCATGCGATTGCCCTCGCTCACAGGACGAGTGACTCTCGGTACTCACCCCAGATCTCGCGGAGTGCACCACTGATCTCGCCAACAGTGAGCCCAGCCTTCACGCCGCTGATGAGGTGCGGCATCAAGTTCTCGCTTCCACGCGCGGCCGCTTTGATTGCGTCGAGCCTCTTCGCAACTGCCGCAGCGTCACGCGACGCGCGGAAACTCTTGAGCGACGCAACCTGTTCGCGCTCTCGTGCCGGATCAATGCGCGCAATCGGTGGCGTGGTGACCGCTTCGTCAACGAACTGGTTGACACCAACAATGACGCGCTCTCCCCCTTCAACGTCACGCTGATATGCAAACGCAGCGTCTTGAATTGCGCGCTGCGGGAAGCCAGCAGAGATCGCTGCAACTGCACCACCGAGGCGATCGGTTTCCGCGATCAGCGCGAGCACTTCGCTCTCAATCGTGTCAGTGAGCGCTTCAATGGCCCAGCTTCCGCCCAGCGGATCAACCGTTCCAGCAACTCCTGCCTCATGGGCGAGCACTTGCTGCGTGCGCAACGCGAGACGAGCCGACTCTTCCGTTGGAAGCGCGAGCGCCTCATCTTTTCCATTGACGTGCAGGCTCTGTGCGCCGCCAAGAACTGCGGCGAGCGCCTGATACGCAGCGCGTACGACATTGTTGTCAATGGACTGCGCGGTGAGTGCGGATCCCGCAGTCTGCACGTGGAACCGGCAGAGCAGCGACTTCTCGTTCGTCGCGCCGAATCGATCCTTCATGAGGCGTGCCCAGATGCGCCGTGCTGCGCGAAACTTTGCCGTCTCCTCCAGGATGTCGGTCCACGCCGCAAAGAAGAAGGAGAGTCGTGGGGCAATCGCATCAACCTGCATCCCCCGTGCCACAGCCGCCTCCACATACGCGATGGCATTGGCGAAGGTGAAGGCGAGCTCTTGCGCCGCAGTCGCCCCCGCTTCGCGCATGTGATACCCAGAGATGCTGATGGTGTTCCACTTTGGTAGCTCCGCGCTACTCCACTCAACCACATCGGTGATCAGACGCAGTGATGGTGCTGGCGGAAAGATGTACGTGCCTCGAGCGATGTACTCCTTGAGCAGGTCATTCTGCGTCGTACCCGAGAGCGCAGCGCGCGACACCCCCTGTCGCTCCGCCACCGCCACGTAGAGGGCGAGCAGAATCGGGGCGGTGGAGTTGATCGTCATGGAGGTAGAGACCTTATCGAGCGGGATTCCGTCGAAGAGCTGCTCCATATCGGCGAGCGAATCAATCGCCACCCCGACTCGTCCAACCTCCCCCTCGGCCTCTGGCGCGTCTGAGTCGTATCCCATCTGGGTAGGGAGATCAAAGGCGACCGAGAGTCCGGTCTGACCCTGCTCCAGGAGGTAGCGATAGCGGGCGTTGGACTCCTTGGCGGTGGAGAACCCTGCGTACTGGCGCATCGTCCAGAGCCGCCCGCGATACATGGTTGGCTGGACGCCTCTGGTGTAGGGGTAGGAGCCAGCCGTCCCCGTGGCATCAGAGGGTCGCCCAGCGGCGCTCTCTGGCCCGTACTCCTGGCTGAGGGGGAGGCCCGAGCTGGTCGAGGTACGCGCCGTCTCCCGCTCCCCGTCTCCCGCCATCACGACCTCCTATTTTGTTACATTCCTAGCCACCCTCGTTGGTTCGCCGATTCTCCCACACCCCCACGCCCCCAGACACCCAGACTGAGGGCTCAACCCCCTCTCTACACGGACGGGGTGCCTGTGCGCCGTCCGTGCGCGCAGACAGCGCGCACAGGCGGAGCTACGAACAAAGACAAGGGGGTAGGATGCGCTTGGCGCACTAGGCGGTACACCGCCAGCGCTCGCGGAGGGGGTTTCATGGGGAAGGTCATTGCGGTCGCCAACCAGAAGGGCGGCGTCGGAAAGACAACGACAGTCGTCAACCTTGCAGGGGCGCTCGCTGAACGCGGCCTCAAGGTCCTCGCCATTGATATGGACGCCCAGGCGAACCTGACCGCGGGGCTCGGCTTCAACCTCGCTGACGTCTCCCGCTCTACCGCCGACGTTCTCATTTCGCAGGAGCGTGCCCTTGCTCCGATCATTCTTCACAGCGACTTCCCTGGCATTGACGTAGCCCCCGCCACCCTCGACCTCGCCTCTGCCGAGGTAGACCTCTTCAACGCCATGGGGCGTGAGTACGCACTTCGTGAGGCGCTCGAAGACGGCACGCGCAACGCGTACGACTACATCCTCATCGACTGCCCGCCAACGCTCGGCCTACTCACGATCAATGGCCTTGTGGCTGCAGACGCGGTGATCGTCCCAGTGCAGGCGCAGTACTACGCGCTGAAGGGGCTAAAGAACCTACTCAACGTTGTGAAGACGATCCACGCGAAGCTCAATAAGGATCTCACAGTCCTTGGCCTCCTCCCAACCTTTGTTGACCAGCGCACCGTCCTTGGCAAAGAGATGCTCGCAGAGATGCAGGGGTATGCAGATGCTCCAGTCTTCAAAACAATCATCGGCTCCACGGTGCGTCTCGGCGAAGCTCCGCTCACCGGCAAGCCCATCACGGTCTACGCTCCCGTCTCGGACGCGGCGGAAATGTATCGCGAACTAGCAGCGGAGGTGATCGCACGTGGCCAAGCCTGATTTCCGCGCAGCGGCGAGCCAGCGCCTCGCGCAGGAGGAGAAGCTCAGCGACTCCGTCCTCTCGCTCCTCAAGCCAGAGGGTGAGCAGCATGATCGCGCCGTACGACAGATTGCCGTTGACCGGATTTCGCCGAATCCAAAGCAGCCGCGAATCGCCGCAAACCCAGATGCACTCAACGACCTGACTGCAAGTATTCGTGAGCACGGCGTCTTGCAGCCGATTCTGGTCCGCCCGCTCGATCGTGGGCACTACGAGATCGTTGCCGGCGAACGACGCTGGCGCGCCGTCACCGCGCTTGCGCTCGCGATGATCCCCGCGATCATTGAAGAGATGAGCGATGAGCAGGCGATTGAGATTGCGGTGATTGAGAACCTCCAGCGCGAAGACCTCTCCCCGCTCGATGAGGCGGCAATCTTTGCGCGCATGACCACCGAACTCGGGTACAGCATTCGAAAGCTTGCCGATAAGCTCGGCAAGGACAAGGGCTACATTGAGAACCGTTTGCGCCTCGTTGCAGCGCCTGCTGATGTCCGCGCCCTCGTTGCGGAGCGCTCTGACACCATCAGCCACGCCTACGAACTGATGAAGATTGATGACCCTGCACGTCGTGCCGAACTCGCTGCACAGATTGCACGCGGCGAACTTTCGCTCGCTCGTCTGAAGAGCGTGGTGCGCGGTGAGAGCGACCGCCCGAGCCTTGGCGCGCCTGCCCAAGCCACATCGGTGACCTCGTCACAAGCGCCCGTTGTTCACACCGCCCCGCCAGCGCCAACTACACCGTTCACCCAGCCGCCCATCATTCAGAACAGCGGCGTGCCTGCTGCCAGTGAGACATCCGCCCCCATTGCGGCAGCGAGTGATGCTGGACTTACGAACGCACGGGAGTCGCTCGGGAACGCCATTGATGAGCTTGCGAACATCCTGCATGCAATTGACCGCGCCGATGGCTCTGTGAAGCTCAACGAGCTGGACCGCATGAACATGGCAAAGTGGCTGCAGATCGCGCGCAACAAGCTCGACAACCTCGCCGCGATCCTTCGCCAGAAAGGCGAGTAGCGCGGGCCCTATTCCCGCAGCCGTGCCGCGAGATCACGAGCCGCGCCGTTAGATGTAAACGACCTCTTCGAAGGTCGCCACAAGGAAGTTGATCAGTCGATCCTTGCCACGCGCCGGGTCTACGGTGCGAATGCCCGGCACAAGGGCCCAGAGCGCCACCGCGGGGAAGATCAGGCGGTTCTCGTCATCGCGACCCATGGTGGCGGCGGCGCCGCCTCCAGCGGTGAATGCGCCGGCGAGGCCATCCTCGTCCAGCCCTGACGCCTTGCCGAACTCATGGATCGCCTGGACGACACCCTTCCGTTTGGCAATGTCGCGGAGGGAGCCAGCCACCCACGCGTCAATCTGCGCATCATCTTGCGTGAGGAGTTTGGCGCGGTATGCAGCGGGGGTTTCACTGAGGCCAGTTGCAACCATCTCGTCCCCCCTTCGCGCTCTCTCGCGCGCTGCAATGAAGCTGGCTCCGGCGGTAGGGCTCGAACCTACGACCTAGCGGTTAACAGCCGCCCGCTCTACCACTGAGCTACGCCGGAACAGGTCGGCAGCGCAAGGCTGCCAAGGGCGAAATGGTAGCAGGGTCAGCGACGACGAGAGGGGTCGCCACGCTCCTCGCCTGCGCCACGAGCGCGGCGGGCACGATTCCGCTCTTCGCGGAGTTGCATGGCGTTGGCACCGATGTTGAAGAGCCTGCGGCGAAGCCAAGTTGCGTAGAAGAGGGGCCCAATGATCGGCAGGCCGATCACAGGGAGCACTGACCAGAAGAGTGGACGAGGGATCCCTGGGATCTCGTCCATATCTCGAATAACGCGCAGGGCTGGTAGCCACCAAACGGCGACTACCAGCCCCAGGACGATCAGCTCGTCCATTGCGCTCCGCCTACGCCTTCAGAGCTTCGGCGGAAAGTTTCACGAGTTAGCGTCGGCCCTTTGCCTTGACCGGCGTGCGACCCGGGGTCGCAAGGTTCTGCGTGCGGATCGCCGCTGCGAACAGCACGTAGTAGATCGCAGCAAAGACTACGCCGAGGCCCAGGATCCCGAGAGGTCCTGTGCTTCCGCCCGCCGATGCAGCAGATGCCAACGTGAAGTTCAACAGATAGTCGATCAAGCCTGCGGAGAAGCCGAAGCCCTGTACCCAGTCAAGCTGTGCACAGATGGCAAGGGCCACACCCGCAAGAAGTCCGTGGATTGCGAACAGCACCGGTGCCGCGTAGGCGAAGCTGAACTCAATCGGCTCCGTGATTCCGGTGAGGAACGAGGTGAAGCCTGCCGAGCCCATGATGGAGCCGGTTGACTTCTTCTCGCTCTTGTCTGCCGCCTGATAGATGGCGTATGCCGCGGCCGGGAGGCCGAACATCATCACCACGAACCAGCCAGCCATGAATGGACCCGCCGTTGGGTCGCCAGCGAAGAAGCGGTTCAGGTCGCCGGTCACTACTGTGCCGTCGGCCTTCGTAAAGCTTCCGAGCTGGAACCAGACGAACGTGTTCAAGATGTGATGCAAGCCCACCAAGAGGAGCATGCGGTTTGCGAATCCGTAGAGGACCAGTCCGATGCCGCCCATCGTCACGATGAGGTTGCCGAACTCCTGAATGGCAGCACCAATTGGTGGCCAAATGAAGCCCGCGACGAGACCAGCCACCACCGACGCGAACGCCGTGACGATTGGTACGAAGCGTCGACCGGCGAAGAAGCCGAGGTAGCTCGGCAACTTCATGTCCTTGTAGTTGTTATACGCCCATGCGGCGATCACGCCGATCAGGATGCCGCCGAAGACCGACATGTTCACCTTTGCAGGTGCCTCGACCTTATTCAGCACGTCGATCAGTGAGCCGACGCCGTTGATCTTCGCCAAGATCTGGTAGCCGACTGCGGCGCCAAGGGCGGCCACGCCAGCACCTTCAGTGAGGCCAACAGCCACACCGATGGCGAAGAGGAGCGCCAGGTTGCCGAAGACGGCATCGCCGGCGATCGTCATTACGTTCCAGACGACCGTCAGGGCCGTCCCGTCCGCGACCTTCAGGTCGCTGCTAAGGAGCACGCCGATGCGGAGCAGAAGCGCCGCTGCGGGGAGCACCGCGATCGGGAGCATCAACGCCTTCCCGATCTTCTGTAGTTGCTCAAACATTCCCATTACCTCCACTTAAGCGTGAGGCCCTGCCCTTGCGGTCAGGACGGCTCGCGCTTGTGGATAACCCTACCCGCCGTATAGCGGTATGGCAAGGGGTTTGATTAAGGTCCCTTTACCATCCCCAGCCACGGCTCCCCTCCTCATGGATCCAGGGGGCAGCTAGGAGGCCGGACTTAGGCGGGGTGGACCACCATCAGAGCGTCTCCCGCCCGCACCTGTGCCCCAGCGGCGGCGAGGTGTTCAACCCGCTGCCCCCCGATCGCCACGATGGGGGTGAGGAGGGAGGTGCCGCCCGCACGGATGCTGGACGCCGCGAGCTCCACGAGGGGCTGGCCCGCAGCGATCTGATCTCCATCCCCTACGAGGGCCTTCAAGCCGACCCCCTTGAGGGCAACCGTGTCCAGCCCGAGGTGTAGGAGGATTGGTCCCGCAGAGCTCTCAATAGCGATCCCGTGGCCGCCAGGGAAGACCTTCGCCACGCTCCCATCGCATGGGGCAAGGGCGGTCACGCTAGCTACCTCTTCAGGGTCGAGTGCGACCCCGTCCCCCATGATCCCCTGCGCGAAGACGGGGTCGGGAAGGTCGGCGAAGGCCACGACGCGCCCAGTAAACGGGGCGAGGATCGTGACGGGGGCGCTCACTCAGCGCTTCATCTGGCGGCGCATCTCGGACTCAATGTTGTCCGAGAGCGTGCCCATCACCACCTGGACCCCTTTGCCGAACTTCACGACGGCGATCGCCCCCGCCTTCTTGAGTGCCGCCTCGTTCATCTTCTTCATATCAACAAGGTCGCAACGGATGCGCGTGATGCACGGCTCGCTCGACTTGATGTTGCTCGCACCACCGAGACCCTTAATCACCGCCTTTGCGGTCGCAACTAGATCCTGGCCCATCGCAACTCCTCCTTCTTATACTCCTGAGCCGGCGCTCAGAGCCTCAGTCTGCCTTGTCGCCGTGATTTATGGGGGGTGTTGGCGCGCTACGTGCGACCGCCGCTAAGAGATCTCGCGGATAAAGGCGGCAAGCTGCTTGGCAGCCGCCTCCGCGTCGCTGCCCTCCGCCTGAATGATCACCTGACTGCCAGCGGATGCCCCCAGCTGCAGAACTCCAAGGATTGACTTCCCGTCTGCCGTCCGATCACCACAGGTCAGGCGGATCGCAGACGCGAAGCCCGCCGCCTTCTGCACGAAGAGCGCCGCTGGGCGGGCGTGAAGCCCTACCCCCTCCGGTACAAGCGCCGTTGCCTCATGGACGTTCATTGCTACTCAAGATAATCGCGCAACTTGCGCGAGCGGGATGGGTGACGCAGCTTGCGCAACGCCTTCGCCTCAATCTGGCGAATGCGCTCGCGGGTAACGTTGAACTCCGCACCCACCTCTTCGAGCGTGCGCTGCCGCCCATCCTCAAGGCCGAAGCGCAGTTTGAGCACGCGCTGCTCGCGCGCACTGAGCGACTCAAGCGTTGCAACGATCTGCTCGCTCAGGAGTTGGCTGTTCGCCGCCTCGTCTGGCTTCTTCGCCGCCTTATCCTCGATGAAGTCACCGAGATGGCTATCCTCCTCTTCGCCGATCGGTGTCTCCAGTGAGACGGGTTCTTGGCTCACCTTCCGCATCTCGCGGACGCGCTCCGCCGTCACCTCAGTCTCGGTGACCTTCGTCAACTCCGTCGCAATCTCCTCATCCGTTGCCTCACGACCGAGCTCCTGGAAGAGCTGACGCTGAATACGCGTCAACCGATTCAACTGCTCATACATGTGCACTGGAATTCGAATCGTGCGTGCTTGATCGGCGATCGCTCGAGTGATCGCTTGGCGAATCCACCAGGTTGCATACGTGGAGAACTTGAATCCCTTGATGTACTCAAACTTCTCCACCGCGCGAATCAGGCCGATGTTTCCTTCTTGAATGAGATCGAGGAAGCTCATGCCTCGGCCGATGTACTTCTTCGCGATTGAGACGACAAGGCGCAGGTTCGCCTTCGTCAGCTCCTCGCGACCGCGCCAGCCGAGCTGCACCACCGCTCCTTCACGACCGCGGAGTTTGCCGAGCGCTGGGTTCTCAGGATCCCAGCCACCTGCGCGCAGCCAATCCTCGCCCGCTGCCCCGACGTATTTCCCTGACTGCACATACGCCTCTGACGCAGGCCAGGCGATCTCATCGCGCGACCAGACAAAGAGCTTGCTCAGCACCGGGTTGTCGCGGCTGTTCAGATCGCCCGAGCTCACCGCCTGGAAGGCGAAGTCGACAAGCTCTTGCGTCTTCGCGGCGGTGTTGCGCTTGCTCGGATCGTTGAACGCCTTCACGAGACTCTTCGCGACGAGCAAGTTCTTCTGCAACGTGTCGCCACCCGGCATGGCCGCTGCGTCTCGCGCCGCCTTGTCAAAGCCCGTGATCTTGCACTCGCCGAGCTTCTGCTTCTTCACGTAGAACGCGATCGCCTCACGGAAGGTGGCGTGCGCCTTCTCCGCCAAGACGGGATCGAAGCGGTACCACTCCTTCTTCTTGCGCGTCTTCAGTTCCGTCTCGTGGTACGTCCACTGGTGCAGGTTGTAGACAGCCTTCCACGGCTCGTCCGCCATCTGCTCGCCAAGCTCGATCATCTTTGCGAGGACGACCTCCTCTTCGGCAGTGAGCAGGCCGACCCGACCGATCTCCTTGAGATACATGCGCACCGGGTCGTCAATACCCGTTGATTCAGTGACGGTTTCGACAACCGCCTCTGCCGCCTTAGCCACTTCAGGTGCAGCCACCTCAAGAAGTGCCGCTGCTGCCGCCTCAGGATCAAGAATCTCTACGCCGTCCGCCTCGATCTCCGCGAGATCGCCAGCGCCAGGCTCCGCAATCCCTGCCAGTTTCGCCGTTGGATCAACCTCTGCTGGTGCACCCTTCCCCGCCTTGGCGCCCTTCGCTGGAGGCGCCAGCTTGGCTGCAACGGGCTTCCCTGCTAGCTTCCCTGCTGGTTTCGCCGCTTGCTTCCCTGCTGGCTTTGAAGCTGGTGCCTTCGGCGCAGACGCAGTCTTTGCTGCGCCAGCCTTCCCAGCCTTCGCTGGGGGCTTCGCGCTGGACTTTGCCGGCGTCTTACCCGCAGGCTTCACCGCTGGCTTAGTCATTGACTTCGCGGCTGGCTTTCCGGCTGACTTTACGGTTGGCTTCGCGGCGGCACGCTTTACGGCTACAGCTTTAGGTGCAGCGACCTTCTTCGTGTTGATGCTCACAGGTTTAGGCGCAGGCTTCCCTGCCCCCTTCGCAGGAGTCTTTGGCGCGGGCTTTGTTGCGGCAGCCTTCTTCGCAGGCGTTGCAAGCGATGCCTTCTTTGCAGGAGGCTTCGCTGCCGGCTTCGCAGCAGGCTTCGCTGGAGCTTTTGCCGCGAGTGGCACTGCGGGCTTTGTCACTGGTGCGCTCTTCTTTGCGGTCATCGTGTGCCCCCCTTCCCTGCGGTCATTACGCCAGCGGCCATGAGGCGCCGATCCAAGACCTTACGCTTCGAACTGAGTTCTCGCCCCTGCTCCATGAGCTCTCGCACCCTGGCGACATCGGCGGCACGCTCTGCCTCCGCGATCTCTGAGCGTGCCCAGGCCATCGCCTCTTCCAGACGATCCGCTTCGAGGCGAAGCGCGGTCTGATCAATCCCGATGCGCAGACGCTCAAGGCTGACAGGCTGGCTCTCACGCGCGAGGAGCGCCTGAGCGAGTCGGCGCTCTTCCCCTTGCACCGCTGCAGGAATCTGCTCTCCGCTCGCCACAGAGGCGCCCGTCTCTATCGTGGCGTCGAGTGCGGCGCGGAGGCCGTGCCAGAGCGATCGTGCAAGTCCGCTCGAGAAGAGTTCATCGCCGAGTGAGTCGCGCATGCGGAGGCGCTCCGCTGGCGCAAGGATCAAGAGTCGGAGCAACTCTGCCTCCGGTGCAGATACGCCCGCGAGGATTGAGGAGATATCCCCTTCAAGGTCGGCTGCTCGCACGCGATCGGCTGAAATGCGTCCGTCTGACGTGCCGACGGCGCCTTCGCCACCCGGCCTTCGCATCGCTTCGCGAATTGTGGACTCGTCCACACCGATCCTTCGCGCCGCGGCGGCGGCATATCCGTCGCGAATCACTGGATCGCGCAACGCGCGTAGTGTTGGCTTGATTGCATCAACCGCGCGCTTGCGGCCACCAAGATCGCGAAGATCGTGCGCCGCTGCTGCCTCCTCAATGAGGTATTCAACGACTGGGATGGGACGCTCCACGGCCGCCCGCCATACATCTGGTTGATCGCGCACCACCTCATCGGGATCCTTCCCGTCAGGGAGCTTCACGATCCCAACATCGACGAGCGAAGGTCCGTCCGTTGTGCCAGCAAGTTCAGTGACAAGCCGAAGAAGTTCGGTCGCACCGAATGCACCCGCTTTTGCACCCGCCGCATCTACGTCATAGGCCAGCACAATCTTTGAGCCATAGCGAAGGAGGAGCGCCACCTGTGCTGGCGTCAGCGCCGTCCCCATGCTCGCAACGACATTCTCAAATCCAGACTGATGTGCCATGAGTGCGTCGGTGTATCCCTCGACGAGGACCGCCGTCCCCCCCTTGCGGATCGCCGGCTTTGCCTTATCAATGAGGTAGAGGGTGCGCGACTTGTCAAAGAGCGGTGTTGCGGCGCTGTTCAGATACTTCGGTCCATGATCGCCGCGCGCGTCGTCAACGGGGAGTAGTCGACCACCGAGTCCGGTGATCTTGCCGCTCGCGTCGCGGATGGGGAAGATGATGCGAGCGCGGAAGCGATCATACGCCCCGCGACCGCCGCCACGATCGGTGGTGAGGCCGACCACCTCCAACTCTTCGGGGGTTGCACCGCGCTTAGCGGCCAGCGCCTTGGAGCAGGCGTCCCATGACTCCGGCGCCCAGCCGAGGCGCTGTGATTCGATCGTTGCGTCCGTAAAGCCACGAGCGTGCAGGTAGTCGAGTGCCGGCTTGCCGAGGTCGTGGGTGGTAAGGATGGCGTGATAGAAGCTGACCGCCCCCTCAAGAACTTCGCGAAGGCGCGCGCGGCGCACATCTTCGGCACGGCTGCGCTCGTCAAGGACGACGCCCGCCTTAGCGGCGAGCAGGGTGAGCGCTTCGCCAAACGGCAGGTTGTCACGCTCCATTACAAAGGTGAAGATGTCGCCCCCCTTTCCGCACCCGAAGCACTTCCATGAATCTCGTGCTGGGGTGACCACAAACGACGGAGTCTTCTCCCCGTGGAATGGGCAGAGCCCCTTGAACGCGCTGCCAGCCTTCTTGAGCTGCACCGTTTCGCCGACAACGTCGGCGACGGCGAGTCGGCTCTTCACCTCGGCAACACTTCCTGATGCCATCGGCTGGCTGACCTCCTCGAAGGGCTTCGGTGGCGGGCAAAGCGGCTGCCCGTGGGTGTCAAGACCTGTCGGGCGAAGGATGCCATCCGCACCCCCCTCCGTCAACCAGGCGGCAGGGCGAGCCCACGAGGGCTCCCCTACACTCACCACGAGCCGCCCCTCGGCGGTCCAGGCTGGAGGTGAACGTGAGCGGAAGCGAGAGAGATCCAGCGGCATTCGGAATCCTCGCCAGCGACCCCGCCTATAACGCGGTGCTCGCCGCGCGGATTGATGACACAGAAACGCTCGCGCGGGTGTGGATCAAGCCGACCGGCGTCCCAGTTCCATTTGAGCCTGGTCAGTACGTCACGATCGGCGTCAAGGTGGGCGAGAAGTGGATGCAGCGGCCGTACTCAATCGCCTCATCTGCGCGCGACCTTGCGGGCGGCTATGAGCTCTACCTTCGACTCGTCCGTGGTGGCGCGTTTACGCCACTCGCCTTCTCCCTCCCTGTTGGACACGCGCTCCGTGTCCTGCCGCCAAAGGGGAAGTTCACCTTGCAGCCAGATGACGACCGCGTCCACCTCTTCATCTCATCTGGAACTGGAATTGCGCCGTTCGTCTCAATGGCGCGAACGCTCCTCGCAGATGGTCGCCCACGACGAGCGATCTATCTGAATGGCGTGAGCTACGTGTCAGATATTGGCTATGCCGAACTCCTGAACGGATGGAGCGCGAGCGGCGAATACCCAGCAACGTATGTCCCTACGATCTCGCGGCCCAGCGATCCAGCCAATGCTGGTTGGACTGGGCGTACTGGGCGAGTGGAGAGCATCATCCGCGCAGCGCTCGGTGACCTCAGTGTGGATCCAAACGGTGCCGTCGCCTATCTCTGCGGCAATCCCGACATGATCGTTGCGGCAGAGCAGGAGCTTCGCGCATACGGACTCCCTGACGAAGCGATCCATAAGGAGCTGTACTGGCCGGCCGGAAAGCAGCCAACTGGGGCGATCGAGTCCTAACGCGTTACGGTCGAGCGGCGCGCAACTTGCTGAGGAAGTACTCCTCAAGTCGATCCACACTCACGCGCTCCTGCTCCATGCTATCTCGGTCGCGCACGGTGACGGCGTTGTCATCCATGGAGTCAACATCGACGCAGATGCACCACGGCGTGCCAATCTCGTCCTGGCGGCGGTAGAGCTTTCCGATTGCGGCTGTGTCGTCATAGACCGCCGTGAACTCTCGCGAAAGTCCGTTGCGAATCTTGTGTGCGAGGGCCACGAGATCATCACGCTTCTTGAGAAGCGGGAGCACCGCCACCTTGTACGGCGCGAGCTCTGGGTGTAGGCCGAGGACGACGCGCTTCTCGTCGCGAACGATCTCCTCACGATATGCGTCGATCAGGAAGGTGAAGGCGGCGCGGTCCGCACCAGCCGCCGCCTCAACGACCCACGGCGTAAACGTCTCTTCGGTGGCTGGATCAAAGTACGAGAGGTTCTCGCCACTCTCCGCCGCATGTCGGGAGAGGTCAAAGTCGCCACGGTTATGCACCCCCTCAAGCTCCTTCCAGCCGAACGGGAAGCGGTACTCAACATCAATGGCGCGCTTCGCGTAGTGGGCGAGCTCGTCTGGTGCATGCTCGCGGGCACGGAGCCGCTCAGGTGAGACACCGTACGCCTTGTACCACTCAAGTCGGCGCGGCAGCCACTCATCAAACGCGGCGGTTGCGCCAGCCTCTGGCCGCACGAACATCTGCAGCTCCATCTGCTCAAACTCGCGCATGCGGAAGACGAAGTTCCCTGGGCTGATCTCGTTGCGGAAGGACTTCCCTACCTGTGCGATTCCGAACGGAATCTTCTTCCGGGCCGCATCGCGCACGTTGCGGTGCTGCACGTAGGCGCCCTGCGCCGTCTCTGGGCGGAGGTAGATAACGGAGGCGTCCTCCTCCACGGGGCCCATGAAGGTCTTGAACATTAGGTTGAAGCGTCGCGGTGCGGTGAGGCTCCCCTCGCAGTCGGGGCAGACCAGCCCGAGCTTCGTGACCACGTCGGCTTCTGCAAGCTGCGCCGTGGTGAGCGCGTCGGTTCCCGGAAGTTCATCCAGTCGGTAGCGACGCTTGCAGGCGGTGCACTCAACGAGCGGATCACTGAACGAACCCACGTGCCCTGAGGTGCGCCAGACCTGTGGGTGCATGAGGATCCCTGCGTCGAGACCGACCACGTCGTTCCGCTCTTGGACAATGCTGCGCCACCAGGCGCGCTTCACGTTGTTCTTTAGCTCAACCCCGAGCGGGCCGTAATCCCAGACGGCGTTGATGCCGCCGTAGATCTCTGAGCTTGGGAAGACGAATCCACGTCGCTTCGCGAGGGAGACGATGACGTCAAGATCGGCAACCGCAGGCGTCGCGTCAGCCGCTGGCGTGCCAGCGAGCGTGAGGGATGGATCGGCGCTGATGCTCATGAAGTGGAAGCCTACCCGATCCGAGTGCGGCTAGAGCGCGCGGGCAAGCGCCACGCCCGCCGAGGCGGCAAGGAGCCCGAGCAGGATTGATCCGACGGCGTAGGCGATCAGCGCGAGGAGTTCACCCCCCTCGCCCATGCGTGCGAGCTGCAGCGCAAACGCTGAGAAGGTGGTGAACCCTCCGAGAAGTCCAACGACGATGAGGGGGCGTGCAGCGTCTGGAAGGAGCCGGTTGGCGATCAGCGTGACAACGAGGCCTGCGGCAAACGATCCACCCACGTTCACCACGAGTGTCCCAATTGGCGCGGCGATCCCGAGGCGCGCAGTGAGCGCATCCGCACCGCTCCGAAGCAGCGCACCAAACGCACCGCCAAGAGCCACGAGCAGTGCGCTCGTAAGCGCGCTCACGCGCTCACCTCGTCAAGAAAGCTGCGGCTCTTCGGTTCTCGCCCATAGAGATGCAAGATCGCGGCGCGGAGCGCTCGGTCGACCTCTTGAAGTGGCCCGCTCGGCAGCCGCAGCGCCGCAAGCTGCTCTGGGGCAAAGCGTCGGAGCGCTCGCAAGAGGCGCAGCCCATCGCTGCTGAACGGTGCACCTTCACCATGGTTCACGCAGTGGATCCCGCCCGCGCGCTCATCCCAGCGGAGCGCCTCTCCCTCTTGCGGTGGGCGCCCGCAATCAACGCAGTGATCAAGTTCTGGTGCATGCCCCGCAGCGTCAAGGAGCGCAAGCTCACTCCAACGTGCGACCAGGACATCTGGGACGCCCGCCTCGAGCAGATCCCATGCGCGCAACAGCAGTGCATACAGTTCGGGCTCGGGCTGCTCTTCACTCGTGGCTCGCTCCACGAGCTCTGCTGCGTACCAGGCAACAGCACTACTCATAAGTCGACTACGAAGTCCGAGCCAGACGCGCTGTGGCTGCACCTGGGTCACCACGTCAAAGGTGCGCCCCGCCGCGAGCGCGACCTCGAGTTCCGCGAATGGTTCGACGCCACCGCCGAGACGGCTGGTCGGCTTTCGCACCCCCTTGGCGATCGCCTTGAACTTTCCGCGATCCGGCGAGATGAGGGTGAGCACGCGATCGGCCTCGCCGAGGCGGAAACGCGAGGTCACAACTGCCAGCGTCCGCGAGGTTCGGCGTTCAGGCATGGTGAGAGGGTAGCATTGCAGCATGACGTCACTCCGTGGTACCCCGACTGGGGCGAACCTTCTCGAGCTAGACCTTGACGCGCTTATCGCCGCCACGGACGCGGCGATTCTGGACCTCCTCGCAGAGTGGGAGGAGCCAATCACCGCGTCAATGTACGAACAGATTCGGTATCACATGGGATACGGGGATCCGAGTGCTCGACTCGGCAAGCGCATGCGCCCCCTCCTCGGACTCCTCACCTACTCCGCACTCTCAAGCGACTGGGAGCGCGCCATCCCTGGCGCAGCGGCCGTTGAACTCGGTCATAACTTCAGTTTGATCCACGACGACATTGAGGATCAGGACGAAGAGCGAAGGGGGCGACCCACCCTCTGGGTACGCGAAGGTCTTGCGCAGGCCATCAATACAGGCGATGCGCTGTTCACGATTAGCCGTATTGCGGCACACCGACTGACTGAACTCGGCTTCTCCGACGCCAAGGTGATCCGCATGATGAAGATCTACGACCAGACCTGCCTCCGCCTCTGCGAAGGGCAGTTCATTGATATCGCGGCGAGCCAGAAGCGCGAAATGCAGAGCGTAGAGCACTACTTTGAGATGATCGGACGAAAGACGGCAGCGCTCATCTCGGGCGGTGTTGAGTCTGCCGCCATGCTCGCCACTGATGACGAAGAGGTGATCACGCGCTTCCGTACGTTCGGATGGGCGCTCGGGCTCGCCTTCCAGATCAATGACGATCTGCTCGGGATCTGGGGGAGTGAGGCGACAACTGGAAAGGCGCCATCAGATCTTGCCCGACATAAGAAGACGCTCCCCGTCCTCTACGCAGCGGAGCGCGCCAGCGCTGAAGATCGCGCCACCCTCGACCGACTCTTCGCAACGCCAGATCCGGACGCCGCACTTGTGGCTGAAGGGCTCGCCGTCCTCGCGCGAACGGGTGCAGAGGCGTACACACGAGAGCAAGCTGCACTCTGGCGCGAGCGCGCCCTCACGGAGATTCGTGCGGTGCCAGCAATGAATCCTATTGCGATCGTTCGGCTTGAAGAGATCATGGAGCGTGTGATCTCCGCGTAGGCGATCCGCCGAGGGCTACTTCCCTTCGCTCTCCTCAGATCCGGCAACAGACTCCACAGGAGTCCAGCGCACGCGCACCTTCCCAACCCTGCGGCCGCTCACCTTGATGACGCTGATCACAAAGGGGGCGATGGTCACACTATCGCCCACCACGGGGACACGACCGATCCGGTGGTAGACAAATCCTCCGAGCGTGTCGTACTCCTCATCGTCCTCAAGTTCAAGCGGGGGATCAATCAGATCGGTGAGCTCGTCAATGTCGGCTCGACCATCGAGGATCACCTCCCCTTCGGAGATCTCGACCTTCATCGGCTCCTCTTCGTCGAACTCGTCCTGGATCTCACCCACGATCTCTTCGAGGAGGTCTTCGATCGTCACGAGGCCCGCGGTGCCTCCGTGCTCGTCCAGCACGATCGCCATGTGCACCTTCCGTCGCTGCAGTTCATGCAGAAGATCGTCTACGGGCTTTGACTCGGGGACGAAGAGGGCCGGGCGCATGATGTCGCGCAGGCGCGGGCGTGGCCCACCAGCCGCAATGATGCGGAGCAGGTCTTTGGCATAGAGAATGCCGCTCACGTGATCAATGGACTCGCGATAGAGCGGCGTGCGGCTATGTCCCTCCTTCAGCACCACCTCTACGGCCTCATCGAAGGTTGCCTCTTCATCAATAGAGACGATATCGATACGCGGAACCATCACCTCGTGCAGCTTTGAGTCACTGAGTGACATCACTGCGGAGATCATCTGCTCCTCCTCCGCCTCGAGCACTCCCTCCTGGCTCCCCTGCTCCACGATGAGTCGGATTTCGGCTGCGGAAAGTTTCGGGGTCCGGGTTGGATCAATACCGAACGGCTTGGAGATCACCTTCGTGAGTAAGACGAGGAGCCCGACAAGTGGGCTAAGCACCTTGGCGAAGATTGAAATAGGACCCGATGCGGAGAGCGCGATCCGATCGGGATTTGCCAACGCGAAACCCTTCGGGATCAACTCTCCGAGGACGATTGAGATGATCGAGACGAGCAGCGTAACGAGGAGCAACGCGATCGGTGCGGCACGATCCCCAATCCACGAAACGCCACTGAGTGGCGCGGCGACAAGTTCAACGATGCTGATAGCAGCAACCGCAGAGGCAAGCGCGCCGAGGAAGGTGATTGCGACTTGGATCACCGCAAGGAAACGGCCTGGATCTCGAAGCAGTCGGAGGGCGCGAACCGCCCGCTTATCCCCTTCATCCGCAAGCTCGCTAAGTCGCGTACGTCGCACGCTGACATAGGCGATCTCAACCGCCACAAAGA
>Ga0208223_1000083_pt1 | contig 23396 bp, 25 predicted proteins | sample LakMenE07Oct09ns_FD_150678 | JGI IMG/M metagenome (GOLD analysis project Ga0208223, IMG submission 150678) | Freshwater microbial communities from Lake Mendota, WI - 07OCT2009 deep hole epilimnion ns (SPAdes) | ecosystem: Environmental > Aquatic > Freshwater > Lake > Epilimnion/Euphotic zone ...
GGTGTCTCAACGCCCTTGCCTCACTAATAACCAACTCACGAATCTCCATGGACAAATTACTCATCTCCGGCGGCGAACCTCTTTCCGGTGAACTGCGCATTTCAGGCGCGAAAAATGCTGCCTTACCAATTTTGGCGGCTACCCTGTTATCCGATACGCCAGTTAGCGTTGGCAATATCCCGCATTTACATGACATTACCACTACCATGGAATTGCTCGGTCAAATGGGCATCGGTTTAATGGTCGACGAAAAGATGAATATCGAAGTCGACTCCAGCACCATCAACAAATACGAAGCACCTTACGAATTGGTGAAAACCATGCGCGCTTCAATTTTGGTCTTAGGGCCTTTATTAGCGCGTTTTGGTGAAGCCCATGTTTCACTGCCTGGCGGTTGTGCGATTGGCACACGTCCGGTTGATATTCATATCGACTCACTGGTCAAAATGGGGGCCGATATTCAAGTTGACTCCGGCTTTATCCACGCCAAAGTCAAACGCCTAAAAGGCTGCCACTTGGTGTTGGACAAGATTACCGTCACTGGTACCGAAAATATTTTAATGGCTGCGACCTTGGCCGAAGGCACAACCATTATCGAAAATGCTGCCAAAGAACCGGAAGTATCGGATTTGGCCAACTTTTTGAACGCGATGGGTGCAAAAATCAGCGGCATTGGCACTGATATTTTGGTGGTCGAAGGTGTTGAGCGCTTAGGTGTGCCTGATTTGCATTACGACATCCTGCCAGACCGTATTGAAACCGGCACTTATTTAGTGGCTGGTGCGATTAGCCGTGGCCGAGTTAAATTAAAAAATACCGACCCAACCACGCTTGATGCAGTATTAGTTAAGTTACGCGAAGCAGGTGCAGAAATCACCACTGGTGACAACTGGATCGAACTGAATATGCACGGCAAACGCCCCAAAGCTGTCACCGTCCGCACCGCACCTTACCCAGCGTTCCCAACCGATATGCAAGCGCAATTTACCGCGCTGAATGCGGTAGCAGAAGGCGTATCTTTAATTACTGAAACCGTGTTTGAAAACCGTTTCATGCACGTTCAAGAATTACAACGCATGGGCGCACAGATTAAAGTCGAAGGTAATACTGCGATTTGCACCGGTATCGAACGCCTAAAAGCCGCGCCAGTGATGGCAACCGATTTACGCGCGTCAGCCAGCTTGGTATTAGCGGCATTGGTTGCTGATGGCGAAACCTTAGTCGATAGGATTTATCATATCGACCGTGGTTACGACCATATCGAAGAAAAACTCACACAATTAGGCGCAAGCATTCGCCGCGTTCCACGCTAAGGTGTTGTAAATTATGTTAACGATAGCCGTTTCAAAAGGCCGCATCTACGAAGAGGCTTTGCCGCTTTTAGCCGAAGCAGGCATTACGCCGATTGATGACCCACAAAAAAGCCGCAAGCTGATTTTGGCCACCACCCGCCCTGATGTGCAATTAGTCATCATCCGTGCGACTGATGTCCCGACTTTTGTCGAATATGGCGCTGCCGATCTTGGTATTGCTGGCAAAGATGTTTTGATGGAGCATGGTTCAGACAGTCTTTACGAACCTTTAGACCTAGGTATCGCTGGCTGCCGTTTAATGACTGCCGCACGTGTTGATGCGCCCGAAATTAAAGGTCGTATTCGCGTCGCGACTAAATACGTCAAAACCGCACAGCGTTATTTTGCCGATCTTGGCGTCCAAGCTGAAATCATTAAATTGTACGGTTCTATGGAATTGGCTCCGCTAGTCGGACTGGCTGATTGCATCGTTGACTTGGTCGATACCGGCAATACCTTAAAAGCCAATGGCTTGGAACCTCGCGAATTGATTACAAACATCACTTCGCGCTTAGTGGTTAACAAAGCTTCGATGAAAATGAAACATCAAGCCATCCAAGCCTTAATTGACCAACTTGAAATCACTTTAGCCCAACGGTAAACCGATGACAGCCATTTCCATGACTCGCCTTGATGCCAATACTGCCGATTTTAACCAGCAACTTCAAAGCCTGTTGGCTTGGGATGCGGCTGATGATTTGCAGATTCACCAACGGGTTTTGGAAATTATCGCTGATGTGCGTCAACGCGGTGACCAAGCCTTAATTGATTACACCAACCGTTTCGATCATTGCCAATTCAAGCAAGCTGCCGATTTAGAACTTAGCCAACAAGCCTTATTAGACGCTTGGAATAGCTTACCCAGCGAACAAGCGGTTGCTTTACAAAGCGCTGCCAATCGAGTTCGCGCTTATGCTGAACAGCAAAAATTACAATCTTGGCAATACACCGAAAATGACGGCACGGTATTGGGTCAAAAAGTCACTGCTTTGGACAAAGCGGGCTTATATGTCCCTGGTGGTAAAGCCGCTTATCCATCATCGGTTTTAATGAATGCCATCCCTGCCAAAGTGGCTGGGGTTGGTGAATTGATTATGGTAGTGCCGACACCGAATGGCGAAACCAATCCTTTGGTGTTAGCAGCGGCGCATGTTGCTGGGGTTGATCGCGTGTTTACAATTGGCGGCGCACAAGCAGTAGCGGCCTTGGCTTACGGCACAGAAACGATTCCGGCGGTCGATAAAATTGTTGGCCCCGGCAATATTTATGTCGCCACCGCGAAAAAGTTGGTGTTCGGTCAAGTCGGTATCGACATGATTGCCGGCCCTTCGGAAATTTTGATTATCTGCGATGGTTTGACTAATCCTGATTGGATTGCGATGGATTTATTCTCGCAAGCTGAGCATGACGAAAATGCTCAAGCGATTTTAATTAGCGATAACGCCGAGTTTTTGAATCAAGTAGAAGCCAGCATTAACAAGCTGTTGCCAGAAATGGAGCGGGCTGAAATTATTCGAGCTTCGTTGATCGGCCGCGGTGCGTTTATTAAAGTCAATGATTTACAACAAGCGGCCGAAATTACCAATCGCATTGCCCCAGAACATTTGGAATTATCGGTTGCCGAACCACAATTGCTTTGCGATCAAATCCGCAACGCTGGTGCGATTTTCTTAGGTCGTTACACAGCAGAAGCTTTGGGCGATTATTGTGCTGGCCCTAACCATGTTTTACCTACTTCAAGCACCGCGCGTTATTCATCACCACTCGGTGTTTACGATTTCCAAAAACGTAGCAGTTTAATTAATTGCTCGGCGGCAGGCGCTCAACAACTGGGAAAAATCGCTTCGGTTTTAGCCCGTGGTGAAAGCTTAACCGCCCACGCCCGTTCAGCCGAATTTAGAATCTAATTTGCTAAAAAGGCAGAATCGTTGATTTTGCCTTCCATCTTTTGCCTTTTATAGCCATGTCAAACTCAATCGCCAATCGTCTTTTTCGCCCCGAAATTTTAGCCATGTCGGCTTATAAAGTCGCCGATGCCAAAAACTTAATCAAGCTAGATGCAATGGAAAACCCTTATTCTTGGCCTGAGGCTATTAAAACCGAATGGTTAGCGAGTTTAAAAGATTGTGCAGTCAATCGTTATCCTGATCCAGAAGCACAGGCTTTAGCCAGTGCCTTGCGTGACAGCAATCACATTCCCGAACAATCAGGCTTATTACTCGGCAACGGTTCCGATGAAATCATCCAGATTTTATTAATGGCCTTACAAGCTGATGCCTGCGTTTTAGCGCCAGAGCCTGGCTTTGTGATGTACAAGCAAGTCGCCCACAGCTTAGGCTTACGTTATATCGGTGTGCCGTTATTAGCTGAGAGTTTTGATTTAGATATGCCGGCCATGCTTGCAGCTATAGAAAACCAACAACCGGCTTTAATTTTTCTGGCTTATCCGAACAATCCAACCGGTAATTTATTTAAAGCAGACGATATTTTGACCATCATCAAAGCCAGCAAGGGCTTAGTGGTAGTTGATGAAGCTTATGCGCCGTTTGCTGATGCCAGCTTTATTGATCAACTTGGCAATTATGAAAACTTGTTGGTGATGCGTACCGTGTCCAAGTTAGGTTTAGCCGGTTTACGCTTAGGTTTTTTGGCGGGTTCTCCGGCATTGATTACCGAGCTAAACAAAATCCGTCTGCCCTACAACATTAACATCCTGACTCAAGCCACCGCGACCTTTGCCTTAAACCATAGCGATTTTCTATTGCAACAAACCGAACAAATTCGCCAGCAAAGGCTATTGATGATTAATGCTTTAAGCACATTTAAAAACTTGAGCATTTACCCAAGCGCGGCTAATTTCATTTTGATTAGAACCCACGAAATCAGCGCCGACCAAGTGTTTATTTCCTTGAAAAATCAAGGGGTGTTGATTAAAAACCTATCGCCACAAGGCGGCTTATTGAGCAATTGTTTACGCATCACCATCGGTACTGCGGATGAAAACCAAAGTTTCTTAAAGGCATTAACCGTAGCACTTGATCCATCATAAACCACAGCCCTAGTGACTTAGTTAGCCAATAACAGCTTCTATAAACACGATCAGTAGGGTATATTTGCCAAAAATTATAATAATTGATGTGCTTTTTAAGGCATCAAGCTAACACAGGAGCTTCACTCATGATCCAAGAAGGCGTCGATAAATCAAAACGCCAGTTTCTAACCACGGCTTTATCAGTGGTTGGCGCGGTGGGGACAGGTTATCTGGCTGTCCCCTTTCTTTCTCAAATGCAACCAAGCGCGAAAGCGATGGCAGCGGGCGCTCCTGTTGAAGTCGACATTAGCAAAATGGAAGCAGGCCAGTTAATCCGTATCGCATGGCGCGGCAAACCGGTTTGGGTACTTAACCGTACGCCAGAAGTTTTGGCAACACTGGTGACACTGGATAGCAAACTCGCTGATCCACAATCCGCTGAGTCAAGTCAGCCTGAGTTAAGCAAAAACTCTTTACGCTCTATTAAGCCTGAGATTTTTGTTGCCGTTGGTCTTTGCACCCATTTAGGTTGCTCTCCGACTTTCCGCCCTGAAGTTGCCCCCAATGACTTAGGTGCTGATTGGAAAGGTGGCTTTTTCTGCCCTTGTCACGGTTCTTGGTTTGACCTTGCAGGTCGCGTTTATCGCGGTGTGCCAGCACCAACCAATCTTGAGGTTCCTCCTTACCGTTACATTACAGACACCCTCATCATCATCGGCGAAGAAAGCGAGGCATCTAAAGCATGAAACAAAGACTAAACCAATGCTCAGAGTGGTTTTTAGAACGCTTTCCACTCTCCGACCTCTGGAACGAACACATGGCGCACTACTATGCGCCTAAAAACTTCAATATCTGGTATTTCTTCGGCTCATTAGCCTTGTTTGTGCTGGTTAACCAGTTCATTACCGGTATTTTGTTAACCATGAACTATAAACCTGACGCAAAATTGGCATTCGACTCAGTCGAATACATCATGCGTGATGTGCAATGGGGCTGGTTAGTTCGCTATATGCATTCAACCGGTGCATCGGCGTTCTTTATCGTCGTCTACCTGCATATGTTCCGCGGTTTGTTGTACGGTTCATTCAAACAGCCGCGTGAGCTGATTTGGATTTTCGGTATGCTGATTTTTGTTTGCTTGATGGCAGAAGCTTTTATGGGCTATTTGCTACCTTGGGGACAAATGTCTTACTGGGGTGCTCAGGTAATTATTTCGCTATTCAGCGCGATTCCTGTCATTGGTGACGAATTGTCATTGTGGGTTCGTGGTGATTACGTTGTTTCTGACGCGACATTAAATCGTTTCTTCGCTTTCCACGTTATCGCAGTGCCTTTAGTGCTGTTGATTTTGGTGTTCTTGCACATCGTTGCTTTGCACGAAGTTGGCTCGAACAACCCAGACGGTATCGAAATTAAAGAAAACACTAACTGGCAAGGCAGACCGTTAGACGGTATCCCTTTCCACCCTTACTACACTGTGAAAGATATTGTTGGCGTTGGTGTCTTCATGTTCTTCTTCGCGGTAGTGATTTTCTATATGCCGGAAATGGGCGGTTTCTTCTTGGAACACGCTAACTTTATCCCAGCTGATCCACTAAAAACCCCAGAGCACATTGCACCGGTTTGGTATTTCACACCGTTCTACGCAATTTTACGTGCAGTACCGGATAAGTTTGCCGGTGTTATTGCGATGGGCGGCGCTATCGTTGTGTTGTTCATCTTGCCTTGGTTGGATCGTAGTCCGGTTAAATCAATCCGTTACCGTGGTGGCATGTTCAAAAAAGCCTTATTGCTATTCGTTATCAGCTTTATCGGCTTAGGCTACTTAGGCACACAACCTGCCACACCAGTAGCAACTAACATTGCGCGGATTTTTACCGCGGTTTACTTTGGCTTCTTCTTATTGATGCCTTTGTACACTCGTTGGGAAAAAACCAAACAACTTCCAGAACGCTTAACTGAGCAACGTACCCTTGAAGACCGCATTCCTGATGCTATCGCTTTATTCGACGAAGTGACTATCGCCGAACAATCGACTAATGCAGCGGGTGCAACCGTTACTCAAAGAAGGCCGAATCCGGCAGGCATTAAAGCTGTGCTGTTTCGATTTGTTAAGAACTTAAAAGAAAGCCTCGATTAAGCTATGAAAACAATAATAACTACACTTTTGTTGTTGCTGTCTCTGAGCGCACATGCCAGCGGTGGTGACGTTAAACTGGAATCAGCCGATATTGATTTGTCGGATACTGCTTCTTTGGAGCGTGGCGCGAAACATTACGTCACTTACTGCTTAGGTTGCCATGCGGCTAAACACATTCGTTATAAACGTATCGCTTTAGATTTACATTTAGACGAAAGTGAAATCCTGAAAAACGTAGCACCACAAGGTGCAGGCATTTACGACCAAATGCATTCAGCCATGAATGGCCACGATGCTGAAAAATGGTTTGGCACCACACCGCCAGACTTGTCGTTGATTGCTCGCTCTCGCGGTGCAGACTGGTTGTATAGCTACTTGAAAGGCTTTTATGCCGATAAAAGCAAACCAACTGGCGTTAACAACCTAGTCTTTAAAGATGTGGCGATGCCTAACGTATTCTGGCAACAACAAGGCACACAAACCGCTGTGATCAAAAACATTGATGGTCACGACGTAGTCGCTGAGTTGAAGCTTGAACAACCTGGCCAAATGTCACCTAAAGAGTTTGATCACATGGTCAACGATTTGGTGAACTTCTTGGTCTACGTTGGTGAGCCAGTTCAACTAGAAAGACAAGCAATGGGCAAATACGTTTTATTCTTCTTATTGATGATTATCGCGTTAGCTTATTTGTTGAAAAAAGAATATTGGAAAGACGTTCACTAAGTCTTTTTAAGCGGAACGCCGAGAGGCGTTCCGCAATCTTTCCCCGCCGTTTTACCCCCCGCCGCAGCTCACCAAATCCACAATCAACCGTGGTACAATTCGCCCCGTTCCGACCCCCGTTAATTAAGAGGTTATTCTTCGTGGCAAACATCACTAGCCGAAAATCCGCAATGACTCTTTTTACATCGTCGACTTGCATTTTGAGCCATTGCGCTCGTTTGGTCGTTCATGAAAAAGCGGTTCCTGCTGATATTGAGTTTTTTGACCCAAACAATCCGCCAGAAGATTTAATTGAACTTAATCCCAATGGCAATTCACCGACTTTTGTTGAACGTGATTTAGTCCTATACGATGCTCGCATCATCATGGAATATCTGGATGAGCGCTTTCCACATCCGGCTTTGCATCAAATGGACCCAGTATCTCGCGCCAATGCCAGAATGCTGATTAAACGTATCGATCAAGATTGGTACGCTTTATTAGACGAAATTCTAACCCTGGGCGACAAAAAGAACAGCAAACAAAAGAAAATGCTCAAAGAAAGCTTGCTTGCCGCAGCACCGGTGTTTGAAGCAACGCCTTATTTCATGAGCGAAGAATACTCAATGATAGATTGCGTGATGGCTCCCTTTTTATGGCGTTTACCGAGCATTGGTATCGACATTATCAGCTTGGGCAAAGGCATCACCGCTTACTCTAATCGCCTGTTCAGTAGAAAAGCCTTTCAAGACAGCTTAACCACTGAAGAAAAAAATATGATGCCAATAAGCAAATGACACCATTAAAACCCTATCTACTCCGCTCTATCTACGAATGGATAGTCGATAACGACCTAACTCCGCATCTACTAGTTAATGCCGAATATCCAGACGTCAGCTTGCCAACCGATTTCGTTGAAGATGGCCGGATTGTTTTAAACATTCGCCCTTCAGCAGTTCAAGGTTTATTGCTAGGCAATCAAGAAATTCAATTCGATGCCCGCTTTGCCGGTAAATCGATGCGTATCAAAGTCCCTTGTAAAGCCGTGTTAGCCATTTATGCTAAAGAAAACGGCCGCGGCATGTTCTTTGACCCAGAAGAAGTCGAAGAAGAGGATGAAACGCCGCCACCAGCACCGCAACGCCCTCATTTGCGCGTCGTTAAATAAATAACAACATGTATAGCGAAGCTGAAATCATCGAACGACTTAGTCACGAGCTACCGCATTGGTATTATGAAAACGGCTGGATACGGCGAAAAATAAAAACCAGCGGCTGGAAATCGACATTAATGGTAGTCAACACCATCGGTCATTTGGCAGAAAAAGCCTGGCACCATCCTGATTTAACTGTTTCGTATGCGTTTGTGATCGTCAAATTAGTCACTCACGCTGAAAAAGGCATTACTGACAAAGACTTTGCCTTAGCTAAAAAAATTGAAGAGGTCGTGATGTGGGATGCCGCGGAAAGCTCCGCAGGCATTCTGGAAGGCACTCCCGACGATCCCCGTTTTAAATACATAAAAAAAGATTGAGGACAGCAGCATGACTGAAATCACAGAGATACCCAGCCCGTTTTGCGGTATCGGTAGCGATGACTTAAGCATCCAAGTAGACGGTGTACAGCTTAAAGTCACAGCCAATGGTTGCGCGGTAAACACTCCTGCCTTTGAGCAAGCAGTTACCGACACCCAACCCAGCATCGCTGGTCAGCCAGCGAGTTTGGCGGAAGCCGTTGCCAAAGCCGCGCAAATTCTACGCGACACTCAGCAACCGGTGATTGGAGGCTGCGCAACTGACGTCAACGGCATGAGAGCTTTATTGGCGGTAGCTGATAAAACCGGCGCAGTAGTCGATAACATCAACTTTAATGTTGCACGTCGTAATATACTGGCTTTGCAAGATAGCGGTTGGATGAACACCACTTTGGCTGAATTGAAAAATCGCTGTGATGTTTTATTAATCGTCGGCACTGATTTAGAAGCCTTTGCGCCACGTTTTTTCGAGCGTTACTTGTGGAATCCAGAATCAATGCATTTGGCAGATACCAATAACCGCCAAATCATTTATCTCGGCAAAGCGCCATCAGCGAATGCATCAACCTCACCTGTTGGTAAAAAAGCTGATGTAATCACTTGCGCTGATGCTGATTTACCCGAAGTCACCGCGGTTTTATCGGCACTGTTACGAGGCAAAACTTTGCAAGCCACCTCAGTCGCTGGCATTGAAATATCGGCATTACAAACAATTGTTGACCAACTCAAAGCAGCAAAATACGGCGTAATTTTGTGGGGCGCAGGCGCTTTAGGTTTCGAGCAAGCTGAACTAACTGTACAAAGCTTATGCAGCATTGTTAAAGACATCAACTTGCAAGGCACCCGCTGCTCTGGCTTCCCATTGGGCGGTAAAGAAGGCGACCAAACCGCCAACCAAGTTTGTGGCTGGACCACCGGTTATCCGGCTCGCGTCAATTTTGCTCGCGGCTATCCAGAATACGATCCGTATTTGTACGACACCCAAACCATGCTCAACAACGGCGAAGCCGATGCCTTAGTTTGGGTGAATGCGTTTAACGCCAACGCCTTACCACCTGCAAGCGATTTACCCACGATTGTGATTGGTCGCTCAGGCATGAGTTTTGCCAAACAACCGGATGTATTCATCCCTGTTGGCACACCAGGCATAGACCACGCAGGCCACGCTTATCGCTTAGATAACGTCGTCGCGATTAGACTAAAAAAATTACGAGACGCCGGCTTGCCAAGCACCGCCGAAGTTCTCACCGCCATTGAACAAGCACTATAGGATCTCGACATGCTGACAAAACTAACAGGTGGACGCGTTTACGATCCGGCCAGCGGCATCGACGGTCAAATTCAAGACATTTACGTCCAAGACGGCAAAATCATCGACGCACCAACCGATGGTCGCCCAGTCGATCAAGAATATGATTTACGCGGCAAAGTCGTCATGTCCGGTGCAATTGATATGCACACCCATATCGGCGGTGGCAAAGGCAATATTGCCCGCACCTTGTTACCGGAAGATCACCGTTTAGATCCGGTACACCGCACCCAAATCACTCGCTCTGGTAACGGCCACGCCATGCCGAGCACTTTCGTTGCCGGTTATCGTTATGCGGAAATGGGCTATACCGCCTGTTTCGAGCCAGCGGTATTACCCATCAACGCTCGCCAAGCGCACATGGAAATGGGCGACACACCTATCGTCGATAAAGGTGGTTATGTGATGCTGGGCAGCGACGATTTCTTGTTGCGAATGATGACCGCCAACAAAGACCAAAAAGCCATCAATGACTATGTGGCTTGGACTTTAAATGCCTCAAAAGGCATCGGCATCAAAGTGGTTAACGCTGGCGGCATCAATGCCTTCAAATTTAACCAACGCAAACTGGATTTAGACGAGAAAAACAGTCATTACGACGTAACACCTCGCCAAATTCTGCAAACTCTAGCGACCGCCGTTAAAGAATTAGGTGTAACTCATCCCTTACACGTTCACGGCTGTAACTTAGGCGTACCTGGCAATCTGGAAACCACCCTCAATACCATCCAAGGTATCGACGGTTTGCCGATGCACTTAACCCATATCCAATTCCACAGCTACGGCACCGAAGGCGATTTCAAATTCTCCTCTGGCGCCGCGCAAATTGCCGAAGCGATTAACAAAAACTCCAACATCACCGCCGATGTCGGACAGATTTTGTTCGGTCAAACTGTGACTGCATCGGGCGACAATATGCGCCAGCACGCTAACCACCGTTTTGCCAGCCCAAATAAATGGGTCTGTATGGACATCGAATGCGATGCCGGCTGCGGGGTTGTACCGTTCAAATACAAAGATCAAAACTTCGTGAATGCCTTGCAATGGGCAATTGGTCTGGAAATTTTCCTATTGGTCGAAGATCCTTGGCGGATTTTCCTCACCACCGACCATCCAAACGGCGCACCGTTCACCAGCTATCCGCATTTGATCCGCTTGCTGATGGACAAAAGCTTCCGTAATGACATGTTAGCCACTATTCACCCAGAAGCACAAAAGATGAGCACTTTGGCATCGATTGACCGTGAATACACCTTAAACGAAATCGCTATCATGACCCGCGCTGGCGCAGCTCGGATTATCGGCTTAAAAGACCGTGGCGCATTAAGTGCTGGCAACTATGCTGACATTACCGTTTACACCGAAAACCCAGATCGCCAAGCCATGTTCAGCAAGCCTGATTATGTGTTTAAAGACGGCACCTTGGTAGTGAAAGATGGCGAAGTGGTTAAAGTCACTTGGGGCACCACCCACATCGTTAAACCAGACTATGACATCAGCATCGAAAAAGACTTAAAAGCCTATTTCGACCGCTATCTGACTATGAAACTGGGCAACTTTAAAATTAGCGATGATGAAATTAGCGAAGATGGACGCGGTAGTTTAACCGTCCACCCTTTACGCGGCTCGGTAGCCTAACGCTATGACCACTTTGGCTTTTGACACTCATTCGTTTGTTAAACGTTTGCATGATGCGGGTTTTACCGACCAGCAAGCAGAAACCTTGACGACTTTACATCAGGAATTGGTTGATGCGACTTTAGATCAAGTTAACCATAAACAATTGGCCAACAAACAAGACATCCGAGAGTTAGAACTAAAAATCGAGATGTTGCGTGCTGATTTAAAAAAAGACATCGCCGAAACCAAATCAGACCTAATCCGCTGGATTGTTGGCGCTGGCCTATTGCAAACAGCCCTGATTACCGCTTTATTACTTAAATTAAGCGCTGGGCTATGATTGCCAATTTTACTTAGCAAGCTAATAAATTCTGCTGCACGCCATTCGGAGTATCTACCATGACAACAGACTACCGAAATACCATTACACTTGAACCGGGCAAACGCGGTGGAAAACCCTGTATTCGCGGCTTGCGGATTACGGTTTATGATATTTTGGCATGGCTTGCCGATGGCATGAGTGAAGCGGAAATACTGGAAGATTATCCAGAACTTGAAAGCAACGACATTCACGCTTGTTTGGCATTTGCTGCTAATCGTGAACATAGTTTGTCGGCGATTATTTAATGAAACTGCTGTTGGATGAAAATTTATCACGACGTACGGTTGCATTTTTATTGGATTCGTTTCCAGAATCCACCCAAATTGCTTTATTGGGTATGGAAAATGCTGATGACCGCGCTGTTTGGGATTATGCAAAAACCAACCACTTCGTTATTGTCACCAAAGACGCTGATTTTTTTGAAATGTCCAATATTTATGGACAACCACCAAAAATCATTTGGTTAAAAACCGGTAATCAATCAAAGGCAGCGACAATCAATGCCTTATTGACCAATCAACAGGCCATTGAAACAGCATTACTTGACGAAGATAAAGCTTGTATTGAAATTTACCGCTGACCTTAACAAACCCATAGCCAGCAAAACAGATTATTGAACAATGAGTACAACCCATGATTATTAACGGTGTAACCATCGATAAAACTTTCGCGGAAGCTTTCCCTATGAAAGCCACACGCGCCATCATCACCGCTCAAAACGAAAAATGGGCGATGATTTCTGCACAAGCCATGACCGGCTTTGCTACCTCTGTGATTGCTTGCGGTTGTGAAGCAGGTATCGAACGGGTATTAAGCCCTGACGAAACCCCAGACGGTCGCCCCGGTGTTGCAATTATGATTTATGCAATGGGCGGCAAAGGCTTGGCGAAACAGCTGGAAACCCGCGCTGGACAGTGCGTTTTAACCTCACCAACTTCGGCGCTTTTTGCTGGCATCGAAGGCGGCAAACAAATTCCATTAGGCAAAAACTTGCGCTACTTTGGCGATGGTTTCCAAATTGCCAAAAAAATCGCTGGCAAACGCTATTGGCGAGTACCGGTAATGGACGGTGAATTTTTGACCGAAGCCACTACCGGTATGGTTGACGCAGTCGGCGGTGGTAACTTTTTGGTACTAGCCGAATCACAACCTCAAGCCTTAGCCGCTTGCGAAGCGGCGATTGAAGAAATGCGTAAAATCCCTAACGTGATTATGCCTTTCCCTGGCGGCGTAGTACGTTCAGGCTCTAAAGTTGGCTCTAAATATCCAGCATTGGGCGCATCGACCAATGACGCTTTCTGCCCCACTTTAAAAGGTATGACCCGCACCGATTTATCACCAGAAATTGAATCAGTGATGGAAATCGTTATCGACGGTTTAAGCAAAGAAGACATCGACAAAGCCATGCGAGTCGGCATTCAAGCCGTCTGCGATTTAGGCGCAGCCAACGGCATTAAACGCATCAGCGCTGGTAACTACGGCGGCAAATTAGGCCCATTCCACTTTCACTTACAGGAGATCATGGCATGAGCGCGTTAACTTTTACTTTAAAACAAGCCACAGCTCAACGCATTGATCTATCGCCGCTGGTTTGCCAAAACTTGCAAGATTTAGCCGCAGCAGACATCGCCGCCATCGAATTGCAAAACGGTAAAAGCCGCCGCCGAGTTGATGAATTATTCACCATCAGCGGTGACGACAGCCAAAACATCGTGATTGCTAACAGCAACGACAAGCTCGACTTTATCGGCAAAGACTTAGCCAGCGGCAGCATTACCGTCAACGGCGATGCTGGTGCCTATCTTGGTCTTGGCATGAAATCCGGCAGCATTACCGTCAACGGTAACGTCGGCATTTACGCTGCTTGCGAGTTAAAAAACGGCCTAATCGAAATTACAGGCAACGCCGGTGACTTTGTTGGCGGCGCATTACCTGGCAACAAGCAAGGCATGAAAGGCGGCACCGTGTTAGTCAAAGGCAATGTCGGCGCTCGCGCTGGTGACCACATGCGCCGCGGCCAAATTTTAATCGAAGGCAATGCAGGCGATTACTGTGGTTCACGAATGTTGGCTGGCACCATTGCGGTCATGGGTAACACAGGGCGTTATTTAGGTTACGCCATGCGTCGCGGCACCTTGTTACTTTGGAACCAACCGCAACTATCCGCGACTTTTAACGACTGCGGCTCACATACTTTGGCATTCTTACCAATTTTGTTTGCCTCGTTTAAATCGCTTAACTCACGTTTTGCTGACAGCGCCACTGCTTTTAACCGCGTACAGCGTTACGGCGGCGATATGGCTGAAACTGGACGTGGCGAAGTTTTAGTCCGTTCCAGTTAAAAGGTTTTTATATGGAATCGATAGAAATTGAAGGCTTTCTAACTATTTCAAAAGCACATTTTGAAATTAAGAAAATTAATATTCTGATTGGCACACAAGCCAGCGGCAAAAGCATTGTTGCAAAATTAGTTTATTTTTTTAAGAAGTTTTTTTCTGATATTTTTATCGAATCCATTGAAAAAAATCAAAACAAACCTAGCGTAAGCAAGCATGTTTTAGAAAAATTCGAACAACTATTTCCTAAGTACACTTGGGATCATCAAGAGTTCATAATCACCTACAAATATAACAACTATCAAATTTCGATATCCAGAAAAAAAACGGAGTCAAATTACTCATTAAAACTGGATTATTGCACCGAATTACAATCACTACACAAATCATTAAAGACTTTATATAACAAATCCCGCAAGGAATATTACAAAGAAAATGCTGACAGAAAACCCAGCATTGAACCTCAAGATTCGTTATACAATGCTCTATCAAACACTGACTTTGAAAATGGTTTTCTATACAGTATATTTATACCGGCTAGCAGGTCTTTTTTCGCAAACCATCAGAAAAATGTATTTTCATTCCTTGCAAGCAATATAGATTTTGACCCGTTCATAAAAGAGTTTGGCTCAAGATACGAAAGGTCTAAACGATTATTTAGAATAGATTACCTGCCTGAAAACAAATATCTAAAAACAAAAATCAACAACCTAATAGAATTAATAATATCTGGTAAATATGAATTTTCTGATGACAAGGATTGGATTGCTAATCACGGAAAAAGAACAAACTTAGCCAATGCATCATCCGGCCAACAAGAGTCATTACCAATGCTAATAATCCTATCCATCTGGCCATTTTTATATGGAAATGATAGAAAGGGAATGTTTTTTATTGAAGAACCAGAAGCGCATCTATTTCCGATGTCACAAAAACAAATCATTAGTATTCTAGCAACTATATCTAATGCGTTTGGACATCCATTTTTTATTACAACACATAGCCCATATATATTAACGGCTATCAATAACCTCGTCATTGGTTGCGATGCCTATGATAATTGCCATAACGACGAGGATCGCCTTCAACTTTCAAAATTAATCCTCCAAGACGAGATTATAAAATTTGAAGACGTCTCAGCATATACATTTAATGAAGGTCGGCTAGAATCAATTATGGATGAGGAAACTAGGCTAATTGGTTCCAGCATCATCGATGCAGTATCTGAAAACTTTGCTGAAGCCTTTGACTTAGCCAATGATATTGCGAATAGATAAAACTATGAATATCAACACTTGCACAGAAAAAAATAATCACAAAATAATCACTGCAAGTGAAAATAACCGCAAATTTATTATCAACAACCCAACCGAGAAAACGGTAAAAAAAATCAAAGTGGATGGTTGCTTAATCACTAATACCAATCAAGTCCGCTGTGATTACATGTTCAAAATCGACATTCCTTATACAAAAGTTATTTATTTAGAACTTAAAGGGAAAAATATTGAACATGCTTGCGAACAATTAAAAGCAACAATTGAGCTATTCAAACAAGATCATAGTAATATCGAAAAAGACTGTCATATTGTTGCATCACGCGTTCCAAAATTAGCAACCGATATCCAACAGCTAAAAGTTCAATTCAAAAAACAGCAAAATGCCAAATTAAGTGTTGGCACAATGCAAACAACTATTTCTATATAACCTTGCTTAACCAGCCCACACTCACCACCACCGACCATAACCGCACCATCGCCGGTTTAAAATACCTGTATCCCGTGATGTCGCGTCGGGCTGGCGGACTTTCGATTGGGGTTAACTTTAATCCTAACAACGCTTGCAACTGGCGCTGTATTTATTGCCAAGTACCTGATCTGCAACGTGGCAATGCGCCAGAAATGGATTTTGCGCTGCTCGAACACGAGTTGCGTAGCTTCTTAGCCTATGTGCAACAAGGCAGTTTTTTTGCCGACTTTAATGTTGAACCTAGCCAGCAAGTGATTAAAGACATCGCGATTTCTGGCAATGGCGAATCGACCAGTCTTAAACAGTTTGATCGAGCGGTTAACTTAATCGGCACTATCGCTACCGAATCTGGTATTTTCCCTAACAGCAAATTTGTTTTAATCAGCAACGGTAGCTTGATTCACCAAGCGCCGGTCCAAGCAGGATTGAAAGCCTTAAACAGCTTCGGCGGTGAACTGTGGTTTAAGCTCGACAGCGCGACCGAGCAAGGCCGCAAGCTGATCAACAATACCGGCCAAAGCCAAGCCAAGCTGGTCGAACATCTAACCATCGCCAGCCGTTTATGCACCACTCGCCTTCAAACCTGTATCTTGCATTACCAAACCGCTTGGTCTGATTGCGAAAAACAGGCTTATTTGGATTTACTAAAACAACTGAAACAGCAAAACATCGCCATCAAAGACGTGATGCTCTACAGCGTAGCGCGGCAATCGTTTCAACCCGAAGCCACACAAATCACCAGCGCCACACTAGACGAACTTAACCAGTTTGCCGATCAAATCCAAGCCTTGGGTTATCCAGTCAGCGTCAGTCCCTAATTTGTGAATTTTCTAAAACGCAGCAAAACCCGCTATATCCTGCATCGCTATGGCATTTCGCATAGCTTATGGCTAGAAACCATTAAAAAACTCACCATCACTCATCGATTAAGCGCGGTCGAAAAAGCCCATTTACGTGAATTAAGCACACTGTTTATTTACCAAAAAAACTTTATCGGCGTCGAAATCGAGATTGATCAAGCCATGAAAGTATTAATCGCTGCCCTTGCCTGTTTGCCGATTCTACATTTAGGCAATAGCTTGTTGGCCGATTGGCGTGATATTGTGATTTATCCCAGTGCGTTTCTGGTCAATCGCGATGAAACTGATGAAGCGGGCATTGTCCATCATCAGCAAAAAGTGTTAAGCGGCGAAGCCTGGACGCGTGGGCCGTTGATTATCTCTTGGGATGATGTGCTGCATGATTTACAAAATCCGCATCAAGGCCATAACGTGATTATTCACGAACTGGCCCATAAACTGGATATGCTCAATGGTCGCTGTAACGGGATGCCTCCTTTACATCCGAATATGTCGATAATCGATTGGTCACAGACCTTGAGCGAGGCTTATCAACAACTGCATCAACGCCTCGACCATCATCACCGCATCAGAGTTAATCCTTATGCGGCGACTAATCCTGCTGAGTTTTTTGCGGTGTTTAGTGAATACTTTTTTTCAAATCCGGCGGTTTTGTCAGAACACTTCGCTACTGTTTATCAACAACTGCAATTGTATTACCGACAAAACCCATTGCATCAAGCTATGATTGACCACTTAACGTAAACGCTTCACTCATTTTATGACTGCCCCAGCCAAAACCCATATCAGCTATTTAGACAGTATTCGTGGCCTTGCCGCGCTGAGCGTGATTATCGAGCACTTCATTATTGCTTACGATTTACCCTGCCAAGGTGCGGTTTGTATGAAGCTGTTAGATTCGCCACCGTTTAATATCTGGTGGAATGGTTCGGCGGCGGTTTCGATGTTTTTTGTGTTAAGTGGCTTGGTACTGTCATTGAAATACTTTCGCGAAAGCCAAACACCGGATTTACAAAACTTCAAACTCCGCGACTTTATCATCACCCGACTAGCGCGAATTTGGCTGCCATACCTTGCGGTTTTTCTGATTAGCGCGATTCTTTACCTCACCACCGTACAACACCCGCCCTTGGCGACCCAATTACCGGCTTCGGATTGGGTTGAATTGATGTGGCGCGGCCACCCGTTGTCGCTAACCGATATGCTAAGAGAAAGTTTTTTATTGAAATTGCCAGATCAAGTCGTCGTCATACCACAAGCTTGGACGCTGACTATCGAATTAGTGTTGTCACTTTTACTGCCAGCGGGTTTGGTTTTAGCTGCTCGCCGAATCGAATGGCTGATAGTTTTTACGCTATTTGCAGTGATATTTCTCAATGTATCGCTGTTCTTATTGCACTTTCTATTGGGCTTGCTGATTGCCCGTTACTACAACTACCTCAGCGTTTTGCTATCCGCTAAAGTCGGCCTGCGTCGATTGATTTTACTTGTCGGTTTTAGCTTGTATGCCACCAGCACAACTCTGGATGATTTTTTGGGCGAGACGGGGTTGTGGTTAAGTTCCGGCATCGGGGCGGGATTAATGCTAATCGCAGCATTAGGATCAATCAGAATCCAGCAAGTGCTATCACTGCCGATTTTGCGTCAACTCGGCAAGCTATCGTATAGCGCTTATTTGATTCACATGGTGATTTTGATTTGCTTAACGCCATATTTATTACTGGCTTTACAGACCGTCACCAGCAATCATTTTTTACTCTGGCTAGGCGGGATTAGCTTGACCATTTTCATTGTGCAAGGCTTGTCACTACTTAGTTTCAATTATTTAGAACAGCCTAGTGTCGCGCTGGGTAAACGCGTCACTAAGCTATTTCAATCTAAGCACTAACCTTTCAACTTGTGATACCAAGCCTTCAATAATGGCAAGGCTTGGTTCCAACTATAAACAGCGGCACTTTTGCTAAGGGCTAATGCCTTATTAAACGCATCTTCGCCGCCCCATTGCTTAAACTTGCCTTCGACAATCTCGCTCCATTTTGGATGATGTTCGCCCTCGGCATTCACGAAAACCTTATCAAACGCCCACATTTCCAAAATCGACACCGTCCACATAAACAAAAACGATACCCCCATCCCTGCGCCAGCCAAAATCACCAACCACGCAAACATCGGATGTAATTTGGTTAACCACCAAGACAAAATATCAAATAATAAAAACACATACGGCATCCCTATCGCTATCGATTTGTATTTAGTAGTACTGGTTTCGGCAAAACTAAAAATCAGCCCGACGAACATAAAAATAAAGCTGATGCCAAATAAATGAATATGTGAGACTCGGGTCAACGAACTAAAAGTTGCGCCTTGATCTTGCTCAGCTAACTGTTTGATGACATTAAAATCACTAAAATTCGGAATCGAAGCCTCTTTGTTGTGACACATCACACAACGCTGCTCGATAACCGCTTGCACGCCAGATTTAGCGTAATCGGCTTGATCAGCACCATCGCGCACCCATTGCATAATCAAAAATCGCTCTTGTTCAGAAGCATTTTCTTTCATCGCACCATTCAACTGGGTTTCAATAACAGAACCAGAACGATTACCGTAGTAGCTATAAACAATATCGTCGATGGATAAACCGAATTTGCCATCGGCCATACCGTGAGTAAATAAGATTTGAATTAAGGCCATTAAGTAACCGACGGCCACCGTGGATAGATAACCGGTAAACAAAACCTTAACCGGTGTATCCAACTGTTTTAACGAGGAAAAATCGCGTGCCATCATCAAACTCCTGTTTACTAAGTAAAAATCATTATACCGAGCTTAAATGACAAAACCTTAGACATAAAAAAAGGCGCTTGAAACAAGCGCCTTTTTTCACCTAAACAAACTTAAAGTTTATTTAGATGACACATTTGTAGCAGTCAAGCCTTTAGGGCCAGATTCAACATCAAACTGAACTGACTGACCAGGCATTAAGGTTTTGAAGCCTTCTCCCAAAATAACCGAGTGATGTACAAATACATCTTCACCACCATCGGCAGACTCGATAAATCCAAACCCTTTTGTGTTGTTAAACCACTTTACAGTGCCTGTTGCCATTCAAAAAACTCCTACAAATTAAAACTAAAAACACCCAAAACCTTAATTACAGGGATTTGAGCGGCGCTCATTGTACTGATTAATAGTTATCGCGGCTAGAGCAGCCTTTAAGTTGCAGTTTTTTTAAACAGACAAGCAATGCATTTAGAAGAAAGCTTTTAATACCAGCGACATTACGCCAGCTAACATCACCCCTAACATCCAACGGGTTAACTTTAATTCGCCGTCGATACGTTCAAAGCGAGCATCTAAGCGATGTTCAAGATCACGAACTTCTAATCTGATGTCTTGCTTGGTAGCAAGTTCTTTAAGATTAATTTCAAGCACCTCAGACAAGGCCTCCGCTTCGGCTTCGGCTTGTTTATCAGGTACGCCAGCCAATTTAAGTTTGTTGGCAAACTTCAAGGTATCGAAGGTAATAGCGGTCATTGTTTTTCTCGTTACAACAGTAATGCTCTGAGGTTAGTTCGTGTTTGGTTAGATGTCAAATTGCGTATAAGACCAAAACCAGACGTTACTAAACAATCACCGCTTGAAATGTTCCACACTCTCCCCATATCAGCAACAACTTATAAAAATTTCCAACGAGGTACGCACGATGCGAATGGATAAATTAACTAGCAAATTTCAACAAGCTTTAGCCGACGCACAAAGCATGGCTTTAGGCAAAGACCATCAATTCATTGAACCGTTGCATGTGATGCTGGCTTTGCTGGACCAAGAAGGCGGCAGTATTCGGCCTTTGTTGATGCAAGCGGGCGTCCAAGTCAATAGCTTGCGTAACAGTTTGCTTGACGAGATTGACCGTTTGGCCTCGGTTTCTGGTGCTGGCGGCGATGTGCAGATTTCTAACGAGTTAAACCGCATCTTGAACCTAACTGACAAACTGGCACAAAAACGCCAAGATGCCTTTATTTCCAGCGAGTTGTTTTTACTGGCAGCATTGGAAAATCGCGGCACGCTGCAAAGCCTGTTGAAAAACGCCGGTCTTAATAGCAAAGAAGTTGAACAAGCCATCGACAAACTACGCGGCGGTCAAAACGTCAACGATGCCAATGCCGAAGACCAACGCCAAGCTCTGAAAAAATACACCATCAATCTCACCGAACGCGCAGAACAAGGCAAGCTTGACCCAGTGATTGGCCGCGATGACGAAATCCGCCGCACCATCCAAGTCTTACAACGCCGCACCAAAAATAATCCGGTATTAATCGGCGAACCCGGTGTTGGTAAAACGGCGATTGTCGAAGGCTTAGCGCAACGCATCGTTAACGGCGAAGTGCCGGAAGGCATTAAAGGCAAACAGCTATTATCTTTAGACATGGCGGCTTTAATTGCCGGCGCTAAATTCCGTGGCGAGTTTGAAGAGCGTTTAAAAGCCGTGCTTAACGATGTCGCCAAACAAGAAGGCCAAGTAATTTTGTTCATCGACGAGCTACACACTATGGTTGGCGCGGGTAAAGCCGAAGGCGCGATGGATGCTGGCAATATGCTCAAGCCCGCCCTAGCCCGTGGCGAATTGCATTGCGTTGGCGCAACGACTTTGGATGAATATCGCCAATACATCGAAAAAGACGCCGCGCTGGAACGCCGCTTCCAAAAAGTGTTGGTTGATGAACCAACCGTTGAAGATACCGTGGCGATTTTGCGCGGCTTAAAAGAACGCTACGAAATACATCACAGCGTCGATATTACCGACCCTGCTATCGTCGCTGCGGCTACTTTGTCGCATCGTTACATTACCGACCGCCAATTGCCAGATAAAGCGATTGATTTAATCGACGAAGCTGCCAGCCGAATTCGGATGGAAATGGACTCTAAACCTGAATCGATGGACAAATTGGATAGACGTTTGATTCAGCTAAAAATCGAGCGCGAGGCAATGAAAAATGAAAAAGATGCCGCCTCTAAAAAACGCTTGAGCATTTTGGAAGTCGAAATTGCCGAACTGGAAAAAGAATATTCCGATTTAGAAGAAATCTGGAAAGCGGAAAAAGCCTCATTACAAGGCGCTGCCAGCATCAAAGAAAAACTCGAACACGCCCGTTTAGAGCTGGAAGCGGCAGGTCGTAACCAAGATTACACCCGTATGTCGGAACTACAATACGGCACTATTCCTAGCTTGGAAAAAGAACTGGAATTAGCCAGCCAAGCCGAAACCCAAGAAACCACCTTATTACGTAGCAAAGTCACCGAAGAAGAAATTGCCGAAGTGGTGTCGAAATGGACTGGGATTCCGGTTTCCAAAATGATGGAAGGCGAACGCGAAAAGCTATTGCGAATGGAGCAAGAATTAGGCAGCCGCGTGATTGGTCAAACCGAAGCCTTAAAAGCGGTCAGCAATGCGATTCGTCGTTCACGCGCCGGCTTATCCGACCCCAATCGCCCTAACGGTTCTTTCCTGTTTTTAGGGCCCACTGGTGTTGGTAAAACAGAGCTATGCAAAGCTTTAGCTAATTTCATGTTCGACACCGACGAAGCGATGATCCGCATCGATATGTCGGAGTTCATGGAGAAACATTCGGTCGCGCGTTTAATCGGTGCACCTCCAGGCTATGTCGGCTACGAAGAAGGTGGTTATCTGACTGAAGCTGTGCGTCGCAAACCGTATTCAGTGATTTTGCTGGACGAAATTGAAAAAGCCCACACTGATGTTTTCAATATTTTATTGCAAGTTTTGGATGATGGCCGTTTAACCGATGGCCAAGGCCGCACCGTCGATTTTAGAAATACCGTAGTGGTGATGACTTCCAACTTAGGCTCACAAGTGATTCAAGAATTGGCGGGCGAAGATAACTATGTGGAAATGAAAGAAGCCGTGATGGAGATTGTTAGCCAACATTTCCGACCTGAATTTATCAACCGCATTGATGAAGCGGTAGTGTTCCATCCACTCGGCCACGGCCAAATCCGTAGCATCTGCAAAATCCAAATTGATTTGCTACGCCAGCGTTTACAAGATCGCGATCTTGGTTTTGAGATCAGCGAAGCAGCTTTGGATTTGCTGGGTGAAGCGGGATTTGATCCTGTTTACGGTGCACGTCCATTGAAACGAGCGATTCAGCGTCAATTGGAAAATCCGCTGGCTAATCAAATTTTGTCTGGGCAGTTTGTGGCGGGGGATGTGATTAAAGTTGATGTGGTGGATGATAATTTAAGTTTTAATAAATAATTTATGATTCGCGTTGCGAGGCTGTTTTTGATGTCGGTTTTCGCACCGACAGGCGAGTTACTTTTCTTTGTTTGGGCAAAGAAAAGTAACCAAAAGAAAGCC
>Ga0208223_1000085_pt1 | contig 23225 bp, 22 predicted proteins | sample LakMenE07Oct09ns_FD_150678 | JGI IMG/M metagenome (GOLD analysis project Ga0208223, IMG submission 150678) | Freshwater microbial communities from Lake Mendota, WI - 07OCT2009 deep hole epilimnion ns (SPAdes) | ecosystem: Environmental > Aquatic > Freshwater > Lake > Epilimnion/Euphotic zone ...
AAGTACGGCGTAACGGGTAGGGCGCAATAACCAACGGGCATTGCGCCGTATTTGGACTTTGATCATACGGCGTAATACGCTATCGCTATTACGCCCTACTTGCTTCTTGGGTTTCGTTGCTAACCGACAATTCGTATTTGTGATCTTTACCGACAATTTGCCCTAGGTTAATCTGCGGGGCGCTGGTGTTTTCATCGTTCTGCGTAGCCACTAGATACCTACAATCTCGGTCAATAGCTGTTTGTTTTGATCAAGGATACCTAGTCTTTTTTTCTCGGTTTTCGCTTCGGCGACGACATCATAAAGCGCAATTGCTTTGCGTAGAATTTCGGTTTTAGTGGTGTGTCCCGAAGAAGCCAGTTGTTCTAAGCGTTCGTTTAATTCCGGTGAGACGCTCAAGCTAAGGCGAATCGATTCTTTGTCAGATGCCATTTTGTTCCCCTTGGTGTGCTAAAAAAGCATTAATAGTGCGTAAATAATACGCTTATTTTGCGTTTAAACAAGAGTCCGATAGTATTTGCTGAGCGATAGCGAAGCGCATCAATCGCGAGCGATGCCCCTCACCCACGTTAATCCATAGTCTGTTGTAACGACTTTGATCTTGTCAGTTTTCGTTGATGGTTAACGATTTTGTGGTTGTATATTGCTTGGTAATCAATATTAGGTTGTTGAAATCTTCAACAACCTAGGAGTGGGTTATGGCTACCATGAATTTCAGTGTTCCCGATGGGATAAAAGAGGCGTTCAATATCGCTTACCAAGGGCAAAACAAAAGCGCGGTGATTGTTGATTTAATGCGAGAAGCTATCGAACGCTCAGAACGCAAACAACGCAGTCACGAAGCGATCTTGAGAATAATGGATAGACGCAAACACGCGCCGATGATTAGCGATGATGAGATTCGTGCTGCTAGACATACTGGTGGTCGATGCCAGCGTTGCGCTTAAATGGTTCTTCCAAAACCGTGATAACGAAGCGCTGATTGTGATTTGGCATTATCGATTCTTTATGGTGTCGATGAAGGGCGTATACAGCTTATCAAGCTTATCCAGCCGCCACATTTCATTACCGAAGTTGCTGTGGTTCTTGCCCGAGAAAAGCCCGATGAGGCGGAAGATGATTTGTTTGATTTGTTAAATATTGAAAGTCGTGTTGCCAATGAGCCTGAAATTTATATGACATCAATCGATCTTGCTAAGCGTTATCGGCATCACTTATCCGATACGCTTTATCACGCTGTTGCTTTAAATACTCCCAGTGCGATATTTATCACAGCAGACTCTGTTTATTATCAGAAAGCTAAGGGAAGTGGTCGGATTATGCTATTGAAGGATTACATCGCGTGAAAAGCCTGTAGAGAGGGTAGGGGCAGTAGCTAAGCTCATCAAAAGCGAACACCAGTGCCTCCAAGTTGTTCGGGACATCAGATGGGTTTAAACCCCGTCTGAGTCCCGTTTCTGGAACTCGCTTGTCGCTGCGAGAACCAATATTCAAATGGTCTCGCAAGGCGTTTTATCTAACTATTTTAAATTGTTAATCAAATCTAAAACCGCTTGTGCATGACCTTCTGGATTAACTCCATATTCCGCAGAAACCAAAATTCCGTCTTTATTAATCACGAAAGTTGAGCGAACGATTTTCCATTTTTTAACTCCGTCTTTTTCAACTTCTTGCCAAACCCCGTAACTTTCACAAAGCTCACCGGATGTATCGGCCAGCAACTGTACGCTGAGGCTGTATTTGCTGATAAAGGCTTTGTGGCTGTCGCAATCGTCTTTGCTGACACCTAAAACTACGGTATCGGCGGCGGCAAATTCAGCGGCTAATGCGGTAAATTGGTTGGCTTCAATCGTGCAACCTGGGGTGTCGTCTTTTGGGTAAAAATACAGCACTAGGTTTTTATCGCCGCTGAAATCGTTCAGGCTAACTAGCTGATTATCTTGGTTTTTCGCGCGGAAAAAAGGGGCTTCTTGGTTGGCTTCAAGTAATGTGCTCATGGTGTTAGTCGCTTAGGTTGAAAACTGCAGAGTATGTTGATCAGTCGCGGTTTTCAAGCCCAGAACTTATGCGGTTTTAAACAGTAATCAACGATTGATTCAAAATCCATTCCATTCTCAAGGACATTTCGTTGATAATAGCCGCCTTTCCAATCGTTTTGAGCATCTTTCCCCAGTCATGAAACTGGAAAAAATCAAACTTGCAGGCTTCAAATCCTTCGTCGATCCCACCACGATTCCTATTAACGGCAATCTAACCGCGATTGTCGGTCCTAATGGCTGTGGTAAATCCAATATTATCGATGCGGTGCGTTGGGTGATGGGCGAAAGCTCGGCTAAGCATTTGCGCGGCGGTAGCATGACCGACGTGATTTTCAACGGTTCATCGGGCCGCAAGCCGGTCAGTGTGGCTTCGGTCGAATTGATTTTCGATAACAGCGAAGGCAAAGCCGGCGGCGAGTATTCGCAATACAACAGTATTTCCATCAAGCGCCAAGTCAGTCGTGACGGCCAATCCTTATTTATGCTCAACGGTTCGCGTTGTCGGCGTAAAGATATTACCGATTTGTTTTTAGGCACCGGTTTAGGTTCACGTAGTTATGCGATTATCGAGCAGGGCACGATTTCGCGGATGGTGGAAGCCAAGCCGGATGATTTACGGGTGCATATCGAAGAAGCGGCGGGGATTTCTAAATATAAAGAGCGTCGTTCGGAAACCGAAACTCGAATGCGTCATACCCGTGAAAATCTGGAACGCTTAGACGATTTACGCGACGAAGTTGATAAACAAATCAAAAACTTGGCGAAACAAGCCGAAAAAGCCGAAAAATACACCGAATTAAAACAACAAGAACGCCGCTATAAACAAGAGTTGTTAGCGATGCGTTGGCAAAATTTTCAACGCTCGGCTCAGCAATTAGAAGACAAATTACAAGCGGTGGCCGAAGAGCATAATCGCTTGTTTGTGTTGTTACGTGACACTGAAAAAGCCATGGAGTTAAAACGTGGCGAGCAAAAAGCCCAGCAGCAACATTTAGATGCTACCCAAGCCGATTATTATTCGGTGGTTGCTGAGGTCAGTCGCTTAGAACAGGCGATTAAGCATAATGAAAAAAGCCACGAAGAAACCCTGATTGAAATCAATCGCTTAAAACATCAAGCCGAGCAAGCCCAAGACGATTGTGAGCAAGATCGTCAGCAATTAGAAGAAATTCGCCAGACTTTGCTGGAAGCCGAAGAAACTATGATTGTGGCGCGTGAGCGGGAAGAGGATTTGCTGGGGATTCAGCAAGATTCTCATCTGCAAAAGCAGCAATGGCAGCAGCAATGGGAAGCTTTTCTAGCTGAAAATGCTGGTTATCGCGAACAAGCCGAAGTGCAAAGAACTAAGCTGGTGCAATTGGATAACCAAAATCGCCAGTTGCAAATTCGTTTGGATAAGTTAAACAGCGAGCGTGGTTTATTGGCTGATACCCAAGATGCGTTTGAGCTGGAAAGTTTGGAAAGCAGCATCGAGCTAATCGAAACCGAGCGTACTCAGTTGCAGGGACAATTAGACGGCGTGTTGCAAAACATTGCTGAATTGCGGCCTGAAATTAAGCAATTACACGACCAACTGCATCAAAATCGCGCCGAATTACAAAAAGTGAACGGCAAAATCAGTTCTTTGGAATTGCTCCAGCAACACGCGATGGGCAAAGACAAAAAAGAGCTAACCAATTGGTTAGAGCAGGTTGGTTTAGCTCAACAACCTCGGTTGGCGGAATTTTTAGAAGCCGAAGCCGGTTGGGAAACCGCTTTAGAAACCGTGTTAGGTAGCTATCTGGAAGCGATTTGTGTTGATAGTGCCGAGAGCATTTTCAATGAATTGCAGGATTTGGGTAAACAGTCTTTGATTGTGTTTGAAACCCATGCTGCAACTGGCGTTGAGCAAACTGGGGTTAATTTAGCCAGCAAATTACGCAGTCGCTGGGATTTGTCGGGTTTATTAAGCGGGATTTATTGCGCGGATAATTTGCAGCAAGCGCGAGCGATGTCATTACAAGCCCATGAATCGGTGGTGTTAGCCGATGGCACTTGGTTGGGTAAAGATTGGATCAAAATCAGCCGCGGTAGCGACAGTAAAGCAGGGGTTTTGCATCGTGAAAAAGAGCTGCGCGAGTTAAAACAACGCCAAAGTGAATTGCAGATGGCGATTGCTGAGGACGAGCAGCAAGTAGAAACTAGCGAGCAAGCGCTGAAATCGGCTGAAGCTAATCGCGAGCAATACCAACAACAAGAAAAACGCTTAAGTGCCGAATATTCAGCGAAAAGTGCTGAATACAGCGCCCAATCAGCGCGTTTCGAGCAGCAAAAACGCCGATTAGAACAGTTGGATTTTGAGATTGACGAAATCACTCAACAAGTGGCTGAAAATGCCGAAACCATTTCCGAAGCTGAATTGATTAAGCAAGATGCTGAAATGGCTTTAGGTGAGTTGGGTGATAAGAAAACCGAACTTGAGCAATTGAGCCAACAAATTCAGGCGCAACAGCAAAATACCGATGCTTCGGTCAATGAAGCTCGTCAGCATTTACACCGCTTACACGCACAAATTGAGTCGTTAAAGTCTTCAGAACTGTTAACTGCTAAGCAGATTGAACGCTTACAAATGCAGCATCAACAATCGGCAGATCGCATCGCCGAATTGGAAAATAAATTGCAATACAGTTTGTCGCCTTTGGATGATGAAAAAATGCAGTTGGAGCAGTTATTGGAGCGTAAACAAGCGTTTGAAGATAATCTGCAAGCCGAGCGTCAGTCACAACAAGCGAATGAACAAACCGTCACCGAATTAGCTGAACAATATTCGCAAACCCAGCGCGGCTTGGAAAAACAGAAAGAAGCGCTGGATAAAATTCGTTTTGAACAACAAGACAGTCGAGTACGTCAGCAAACCATTGCGGAACAGTTGGAAGAGGTTGATGCCGACCCTGAAGCGATTTTGGCTAATATCGTTGCCGATGCCAGTGAGTCGAAATGGAAAATTGCCGTTGATGATTTAACTGCACAAATTGAACGCTTGGGTTCTATCAATTTGACTGCGATTGAGGAATATAAAATTCAGTCAGAGCGGATGAATTTTTTAAATGAACAGCATGATGATTTGATGGAAGCTTTGACGACTTTGGATCAGGCGATTAGTAAAATTGATCGGGAAAGTCGTCAGCGTTTTACCGAAACCTTCGATAGAATCAATACCGGTTTAAAAGAGAAGTTCCCAAAATTATTTGGCGGTGGTCAGGCTTATTTAGAGTTGACCGAGCAAGATGTGTTGGAAGCGGGGGTCAATATCATTGCCAGACCGCCGGGTAAACGTAATAGCTCGATTCATTTGTTATCGGGTGGCGAGAAAGCTTTGACTGCGGTAGCCTTGGTGTTTTCGATTTTTGAATTAAATCCAGCGCCGTTTTGTTTGTTGGACGAGGTGGATGCACCTTTAGATGATGCTAACGTGGTGCGGTTTTCCAAGATGGTGGAAGATATGTCGGCAAGTGTGCAGTTCTTGTACATTTCCCACAACAAAGTGACAATGGAAATTGCAAAACATCTAGCAGGTGTTACCATGAAGGAACCTGGCGTTTCCAGAATGGTAGCGGTTGATATTGAAGAAGCAGTGAGCATGGCAGAAAGCTAATGGATAAAGAATTATTAAGACTTGTGATTGTTTTAATCGGTCTGCTGGCGATGATCGTAATCGTGATGTGGCATTTTATAAAAGGCTTGCGCAGTGGTGGTGAGGCGCTGGAAGATGAGGCTGATTATGACGATGCAGAGGATTTCGATTTCGAAGAAGATGATGAATTTGCAGATTTACCGGTTGATTTTGCTGATGAAGCCGATGAAATTCAGCAGCCAGCGGCGGTAGCGCCAAAAGCACCGCGTTATCACTTGCCAGGATTAATCGAATTTAGCATTGTTGCTCGTGCTGATGAAGGTTTTAATGGTGAAGATTTATTTGAAGCTTTCGAGAGTGTTGGACTTCGTTATGGTTCGGTCAAAGTATTTGAACGTATCGATAGCCAACGGATGGTGGATTTTGCGGTAGCGAGCATGGCTGAGCCTGGTACATTCCCTGCTGATAATCTCGACCAATTTTTCTGCCCAGGCATCGTGTTTTTCATGCAACCACGCGAACTTGATAATCCTGCTGCTGTATTTGAAGACTTTGTCGATACAATCCAAGTGCTTGCAGAAAGATTAGACGGTGTTGCTTGGGATAATCAACGTCAACCTTTAACCCTCGATACCATCGAACAGTTCCGCGACATACTGGCAGACTAATTCCTTTTAATTTAAAGACAATAGCTTGCTGCTATTGTCTAGGTAACAACAAGAAAAACTAAGTGGATCAAAAACATATCAGAAATTTTTCCATCATCGCTCATATCGATCATGGAAAATCAACCCTAGCCGATCGATTCATTCAAATTTGCGGTGGTTTAAGTGACCGAGAAATGGAAGCCCAAGTATTGGATTCCATGGATTTGGAAAGAGAGCGCGGCATTACCATTAAAGCGCAAAGCGTTACCCTCGATTACAAAGCCAGCGATGGCGAAGTCTATCAACTCAACTTCATCGATACCCCAGGTCACGTTGACTTTTCTTATGAAGTATCTCGTTCTTTAGCCGCTTGTGAAGGTGCGTTATTAGTCGTCGATGCGGCGCAAGGCGTGGAAGCACAAAGCGTTGCCAACTGCTATACCGCGATTGAGCAAGGCCTAGAAGTGGTACCGGTGTTGAATAAAATCGACTTGCCTTCGGCTGAACCAGAGCGGGTGATCACTGAAATTGAAGATGTGATTGGGATTCCAGCGGATGAAGCGTTAAAAATCAGTGCTAAAACCGGCATTGGTGTTGAAGCGGTACTGGATCAATTAATTCAAAAAATTCCACCACCAGCCGGTAAAGAAGATGGTGCTTTGCAAGCCTTGATTATCGATTCTTGGTTCGATAACTATTTAGGCGTTGTGTCTTTGGTGCGGATTGTTAACGGCAGTTTGCGCAAAAAACAAAAAATTACCGTGATGTCGACCGGTAAATCGTTTTATGCGGAAAAATTAGGTGTTTACACGCCGAAACAGTTAGAAAAGCCACAGCTAAATACCGGTGAAGTAGGTTTTATCGTTGCCGGTATTAAAGATATTTTTGGTGCGCCGGTCGGTGACACTATTACCTCGACTGATAATCCAGCGAGCGAAGTTTTGCCAGGTTTTGAGCAGGTTCAGCCACGGGTTTTTGCGGGGTTGTATCCCGTCAGTTCTGATGACTTTGGCACCATGCGCGAAGCTTTAGACAAATTACGTCTTAACGATTCCTCTCTTAATTACGAAGCCGAAACTTCGCAAGCCTTGGGTTTTGGTTTCCGCTGCGGCTTCTTGGGCATGTTGCACATGGAGATTGTTCAAGAGCGTTTAGAGCGTGAATACAATATCGATTTGATTACCACCGCACCGACTGTCGTTTATGAAGTTGAAACTCACGGTGGTGAAGTATTGATGGTTGATAACCCATCAAAACTACCTGATGCAGGGCTGATTACCGAAGTTCGTGAGCCGATTATTTTGGCCAATATCTTGGTGCCACAAGCTTACTTAGGCAACGTGATTACCTTGTGTATTGAAAAACGCGGTGTTCAAAAGAATATGCAATATGTCGGTGGTCAAGTGTCGTTGAATTACGAACTGCCGATGAGTGAAGTGGTTCTGGATTTCTTTGATAGATTGAAATCGGTCAGCCGCGGTTATGCCTCGTTTGATTACGAATTTTTGCGTTTCGATCCAGCACCTTTGGTCAAACTCGATGTGTTGATTAATGGCGAAAAAGTCGATGCCTTGTCGATTATTGTCCATCGCGATCAAAGCCAAAATCGTGGCCGTGATTTAGTCGAAAAAATGAAAGACCTGATTCCTCGTCAAATGTACGAGGTAGCGATTCAAGCGGCAATTGGTGCGAAAGTGATTGCTCGTTCTACAGTTAAAGCGATGCGTAAAAACGTGATCGCGAAATGTTACGGTGGTGATATTACCCGTAAGAAAAAACTGTTGGAAAAACAAAAGGCCGGTAAAAAACGTATGAAACAAGTCGGCAGTATTGAGATTCCTCAAGAAGCGTTTTTAGCTGTGTTGCAAGTCGGTAAAGAGTAAGTTATGGATTACGATTTTTCATTTTTTCTAGTCATCGCCAGTTTGGTGACTGGCGTGGTTTGGGGTGGATTTTTACTCTACCTGAAATTGGTTCATAAGTCTTACCCAACCGAAAACGAACCCTTGATGGTTGAGTACGCGCGTTCGTTTTTCCCTGTGGTTTTGGTGGTTTTACTATTGCGCTCGTTTTTAGCCGAGCCATTTAGAATTCCATCGGGTTCTATGATGCCGACTTTATTAATCGGTGACTTTATCTTGGTTAACAAATTCACTTACGGCGTGCGTTTGCCGGTTTTGAATACCAAAATCATTGAAATCAGCGAACCTAAACGTGGCGATATTGTGGTGTTTCGTTATCCTAAACAACCGACTGTTGATTACATTAAACGGGTCATTGGTTTGCCAGGTGATCGCATCGCTTATTTCGACAAAAAAGTTTATGTCAACGGTCAGTTGGCGGCACAAACCTCATTAGGTCGTTACGAAGGTGTTGGTCAAGGTGCCAATATGACCGGTGCTGAGCATTTCGAAGAAAATCTGGAATCGGTCAACCATTCGATTTTGATTAACCACGGCACTATTTCGGTTGAAGATGTGTTTGTGGTGCCACAAGGTCAATATTTTGTGATGGGCGACAATCGCGACAATAGCAACGATAGCCGTTATTGGGGCTTTGTGCCGGAAGCTAATTTAGTCGGTAAAGCCTTTTTTATCTGGATGAATTGGGATTGGCAAAACAATGGCATCGCTTTTAATCGTTTAGGCACGGTGCTGCAATAATGGAAACGCATAGGCAAACACGCCCGACAGGTGTGTTGTGATTAGAAAATCTGACATATTGGCAAAAAAACTGGGGCTTAATTTTAACCAGCCCCAGCTATTCACCACCGCATTAACTCATCGCAGTATTGGCGCTAATAATAATGAGCGTTTGGAATACCTAGGCGATTCAGTTTTAGGCTTTGTGATTGCTCACAAGCTTTATGAACTGTTTCCGACCGCTGGTGAAGGGGCTTTGAGTCGCTTGCGCGCTAGTTTGGTTAATCAAACTTCCTTGGCTGAATTGGCGAGAAAGCATAATCTGGGGGACTATTTAATTTTAGGTTCCGGTGAACTGAAAAGCGGTGGTTATCGGCGCGATTCGATTTTGTCGGATGCTTTAGAAGCGATTATCGGCGCTTTGTTATTAGACCAAGGCATCGCGGTTTGTCAGCAATGGGTTTTAGCGTTATTTGCCGATAAACTGGCCGAGCTTAAAGTCGATAATTGGACTAAAGACCCGAAAACCCGCTTGCAAGAATATATGCAAAGTCGCAGAAAAGAGTTGCCAGTTTACGAACTGATTGGCCAGACCGGTGCTGATCATGCGCAAACTTTTGAAGTGAAATGCACTATCTCTATTAATCAACTGAGCACCACCGGTGTGGGTATCTCCCGTAAACGAGCTGAGCAAGCTGCGGCAGACACGATGTTAAATCTTCTACAGAATCAAAATACATGAATTGCGGATACGTCGCTTTAATTGGTAGACCCAACGTCGGTAAATCGACATTAATGAATCATTTGTTGGGTCAAAAACTCAGCATCACCTCACGCAAACCACAAACTACCCGCCATCGGATTTTAGGGATTAAAACCACCGAAGCAGGGCAGGCGATCTTTATGGATACCCCAGGTATGCATCAAGATGAGCAGAAAGTGCTTAACCGCTATCTGAACAAAACCGCCGATAGCACCTTATTAGGTGTCAACGTCGTGGTTTGGTTGTTGGATGGTTTGTATTGGCATGATTACGACGAGAAGATTTTCAAGAAGCTCGAACAAGCTGGTTTGCCGGTGATTTTGGTGGTCAATAAAATCGACAAAATCAAAGATAAAGAAGAAATGCTGGCGTTTTTTGCTCAAGCCAAGGAAAAGTATCCGTTTGAACAAATTATCCCTGTCTCAGCGCTGAAAAGCCAAAATCTGGAAGTTTTAGAACAACAAATCATGTCTTTGTTGCCTGAGTCGGATTTGATTTACCCAGAAGACCAAATTACCGATAGACCAGAGCGGTTTTTCGCTGCTGAAATCGTCCGCGAAAAACTGACACGACGCTTGGGTGATGAATTGCCGTATGCGTTGACAGTCGAGATTGAACGCTATGAAGAACATCCAGAGCTTTGCAAAATTTACGCGGCGATTTTAGTCGAGCGTAACAGCCAAAAATGCATCGTGATTGGCAAACAAGGCGAAATGCTGAAAAAAATCGGCACCGAAGCACGTTTAGACATCGAAAAACTGATTGGCCAAAAAGTTTATTTACAGCTTTGGGTGAAAGTCAAAAAAGGCTGGTCAGATAGTGAACGCGCTTTGCAAAGTTTGGGCTTCGTTGACACGATTGATTAAATGGATGAAGCGGTCGTTTATCTTCAGCCTGCTTATATTCTGCAGCATCGACCCTACCGCGAAACCAGCTTACTGTTAGAGGTCTTTACCCGCGATTTCGGCTTGGTTTCGCTGCTTGCCAAAGGGGTACGCAAAGAAAAATCCAAAACCGCCGGCGTGTTGCTACCGTTTGCCTTGCTGCAAATCTCCTATCTCGATAAAAACGAACTCAAGCTGTTAACCAACGCCGAATTTTTAGAAGCCCATGATTTACAGCGACTGGGCTTGTATTGCGGCTTTTATGTCAACGAGTTACTACAGCGGTTTTTACATAAACACGACCCAAATCCGGCGTTATTTGTTCGTTATCAACAGTGTTTGCAAGCCTTGTTGACTGACGACAACATCGAACAAACCTTGCGCTATTTTGAGTTGGATTTACTAGAACAAGCTGGTTATGCAATAGAGTTGGATGTCGATAGTCGCAGTGGAAAACCGGTTCAAGCCGAGCGACGTTATCAATTTGAAGCCAACTTAGGCATGGTCGAACAAGCCACTGGCGCGATTGATGGCCGAACTTTATTAGCCATTTCGGAACGAAGCGAGCTAGATACAGTCGCATTAAGCCAAGCCAAACAGTTATTACGCACTTTACTGGCGCAGCATTTACAAGGTAAGCCCTTAAAAAGTCGGGCGGTGCTGGCTAAAGTTATTCAATATTTATAATCAGTAGCGTCAGATTTTCCCGTCTGCCGCGCCGAGCACCGAAGCTTTTACTGGGAATAGCCCGTTAGGGTCGCCGCATGGATGCGGCGAGTTGGCAAAGGGGCACGACGCCCCTTTTGCCAACCCCCAGTAAAAGCTTTGGAGCGCAGGATTTAAGCGGCGGTCGGGTGGCCTTTTCTTTGGTTACTTTCTTTTGGCCATGCAAAAGAAAGTAACTCGCCTGTCGGTGCGAGAACCGACATTCAAATGGCTTCGCAACGCGAATCCTTATTTATAAACCATTAAAAGCGCAGTTTATGCTTGATGGCGTTGCTTAACATCAGTTACAAAGACAATAAGGTTATGGAAAAACAAAACATTTTATTAGGCGTCAACATCGATCATGTTGCAACCGTCAGACAAGCACGAGGCACCCGCTATCCTGAGTTGATTCAAGCCGCTTTAGTCGCTGAACAAGCCGGGGCTGACGGCATCACTGCCCATTTACGCGAAGATAGACGCCATATTCAAGATCGCGACATTGATTTGCTAAAACAAATGCTACACAGCCGTTTAAATCTGGAAATGGCGGTGACTGATGCGATGTTGACCATCGCGACAGAAGTGCGTCCAGAAGCCTGTTGTTTAGTGCCGGAAAAACGCGAAGAATTGACGACTGAAGGCGGTTTGGATGTTGCCGGCTCACCAGCAAGAATGCGCGAAGCTTGTCAGGCTCTAGCCGCAGCCAATATTGAAGTGTCTTTGTTTATCGACCCAGAATTTAAACAAATTGAAGCTGCTGTTAAAGCCGGTGCGCCAGTGATTGAATTACATACTGGCCGCTATGCCGATGCTGAAACCAAGCAGCTACAAGCGCAAGAATTACAACGGATTCGTGAAGCAGCGGCTTATGCACATCAGTTGGGATTACAAGTCAACGCCGGACACGGTTTGAATTTCCACAATGTCGAAGCGATTTGCCAGATTCCACAGATTGTCGAATTAAACATCGGTCATTCGATTATTGCCCAAGCGATTTTTTCGGGTTTAGATCAGGCGGTAAGAGATATGAAGCAAGTGATGGTATTGGCGCGTGGGGCTTGTTAGCCGCTAAATCCCGTAGGGCGGATAAGCAAAGCGCATCCGCCGTGAAGGCTAATATGGTGGATGGGCTTTGCTTATCCGCCCTAGCAACCCTAGCTAGGGTTTTAAATCAAACCGTGTTTCTGCATCCGATAAAGCAGAGTATCCCTAGAAATTCCCAACAACCGTGCTGATTTGCTACGGTTGCCTTTGGTTCTTTCTAAGGCTTGATTAATCATATTCGACTCAAGCTCATCAAGCTGCAAACCACTGGCTGGCAAGATAAAGTCATCGCAACCCGATGTCTGGTTTGAAAGACTAAATTCTTTGGGCAAGTTTTTCACTTCAATCACTTGCCCCGGTAGCAAAATACACAAGCGTTCACAAAGATTGCGTAATTCGCGAATATTGCCAGGCCATTTGTATTGAGTGAATACTTTCGTGGTTTGTTTGCTTAATGAAGGGATTTCTAAGCCATGCGAAGTCGCAAATAGCGTGAAAAAATGTTGCGCTAATTGCTCAATATCTTCGCTGCGGTGCTGTAGTGGTGGTAGTTCTAATGGCACGACATTCAAACGAAAATACAGATCGCGGCGAAACTCACCGGCTGAAACCAAACTGTTTAAATCGGCATTGGTCGCGGCAATAATCCGTATGTCGAGGATGTCGGGGCTGGTGCCACCAATTGGCATTGATTCGCCATTTTCAAGAAAGCGTAATAATTTTGACTGCACACTTAGAGGCAGTGAGTTGATTTCATCGAGAAATAAAGTCCCGCCATTAGCCGCTTCAAACAAGCCTTGTTTGTCAATCACTGCGCCAGTAAATGCGCCTTTTTTGTGACCAAAAATTTCTGATTCCACTAAACCTTCGGGTAAAGCCGCGCAGTTTAGGGTGATGAAGGGTTTGTTGGCACGCGGACTGTCTTGTTGAATAGCGCGGGCTAAAATTTCTTTACCAGTGCCGGTTTCGCCTCTGATTAATACTGTGACGTCAGTAGCCGCAACCACGCGGGCGCTACGAATGAGTGCTTCTAATGCGGGAGATTCGCCAATAATCGAATTGAAATTAGTCATGAAAACCTCTTAAAACGTCATGATGTGTTCAACTTTCATCGGATTTAGCGATGGAAAAGCGGCTAACAATGCGAATAATATGAAGAGAATGCCGACCGCGTGTTTGAAATGTTTGGCTCTTGATAAGCCGGTTAGCAGCGGGGTGATAACGCCAACGCCCATGACTGCGGGTAAGGTGCCAATCCCAAAGCAAAACATGGTGATTGCGCTGTGTACAATATTGCCGGTGGTTGCGGCTAACGCTAATGCAGTGTAGATCAGGCCACAAGGCAACCAGCCCCAAATCATGCCAAACATCAAGGCTTGGGCATTGTTTTTGACTGGAATCAGTTTGCGACCAAACGGTTCAATCATTTTCCAAAAACGGGTGCCGAGTTTTTCAATGTAAGCAAAGCGAGGAAACCAGCCAGCGAGATATAAACCTGCGCCGCTCATCACTAATGCCGAGAAAATTTGTAATAAGCGGTGGGCTTGGCCTTGGGTGAAAGGTAGGCTTAAAAATCCAGCCATAACCCCAACTAATAAACCTGCTAAACCGTAACTGGTAATCCGACCGAGGTTGTAGCTAAACACAATCGTCAATAGTCTGAATTTGCTTTTGCGGATTTCAGGGCTAAGGCTAAAGGTTAATGTGCCAATAATGGAACCGCACATACCGATGCAATGTAAGCTGCTAAATAGCCCCATCATTATCGCGGCAAGATAAGAGGCGTTAAAATCAAGATAAAGATGCATGATTGGGAGTGGTTTGGCGTGTGTTGAAAAACAATTGTGGCGATTATAAACGCTAAGGCTGGCAAGTGAAGCCGTTATTTTAGTTAATCGGCAGTTTGTAAGCAGCCCCAGCTTGTTCTCTAACCAGTTTGGGGACTAAGTAACCCGGTAATTGCCGCTGCATCTGTTCTAGCAATTGCTTGGCAGTGTCATCGTTAACCGCAAAATGACCAGTGCCGCTGGCATGATCGAGTAAGTGCAAGTAGTAAGGCAAAACGCCTAAGCTGAATAGTTTTTCGCTAAGTCCGCACAGGGTTTGAGCATCGTCATTGACCGCTTTAAGCAACACGCTTTGATTGAGTAGAGTGATGCCGCGTTCACGAATTTTTAAACAAGCCTCGGCGACAGACGAACTTAATTCATTGCCATGATTGCTATGCAAAACCATTACGACTTGTTTGTTTGAGTTGCTTAAATGCGCTAACAAACTATCAGTGATACGGGCTGGTAACACGATAGGGACTCGACTGTGTAGCCTGATTCGTTGAACGTGTTTAATGGTGGCTAATTGTTGCAACAAAAATCCCAGCTTATCGTCATTTAACAACAAAGGATCGCCACCGCTTAAGATCACTTCGCTAATATCGCTGTGTTCGGCAATATAGCCAATTGCTTGTTGCAGTTTTTGGCTAGACAGTTGTTGTTCGCCATAAGGGAAATTGCGGCGAAAACAATAACGACAATGCACCGCGCAAGCGCCAGTAGCAATCAGTAGTACACGGCCTTGGTATTTATGGATAACGCCAGCAGCGGCTACTGCGTTTAAATCACCGACGGGATCAGCGTTATAGCCTGGATAATTAACTAACTCATCTTCAATGGGCAGAATTTGTCTTAACAAAGGGTCATCGGGATTGCCTTTTTCCATGCAATCGACAAAACCGCGCGGCACTCGCAACGGAAAATCTTTAAAACCGACCAACAAAGGCAACTGATTTGGCTCTAATTGTAAATGCTGACAAAGGCTCTCAATGTCAGTAAATCCCTCAGCAAGCAGCTGTTGCCATGAGGTAGTTGAGGTATTCAATGTCGCTCCAGTTTCCGAATAAAAATCATATCCATTATAATCGCCAGACTATTGTTTGTTTCACGAGGAAAAAATGGCGATTTATAGCACCAACGAATTTAAGGGCGGTTTAAAGATTATGCTGGACAACGACCCTTGTTCAATCATTGAGAACGAGTTTGTCAAACCCGGCAAAGGCCAAGCCTTTAATCGCGTTAGAATCAGAAACCTGAAAACTGGTCGCGTGATTGAGCGTACTTTTAAATCAGGCGAGAGCGTAGAAGGTGCGGACGTTGTTGATCGCGAAATGCAATATTTGTACAGCGATGGCGAGTTCTGGCATTTCATGGTGCCTGATACCTGTGAACAATATGAAGCGGATAAAAATGCCGTTTCAGAAGCGATTAAATGGTTAAAAGAGCAAGATATTTGCACCATGACCTTATGGAATGATTCGCCTTTATCTGTAACACCACCTAACTTTGTCGAATTGTCTATCACCGAAACCGACCCAGGTTTAAAAGGTGATACCTCTGGCGGCGGCGGTAAACCAGCAACTTTAGAAACTGGCGCTGTGGTTCGTGTACCGTTGTTTGTTCAAATCGGCGAAATGATTAAAGTTGACACCCGTACCGGTGAATACGTTTCTCGCGTTAAAGAATAAGTGACTAAGCGTTGGCAACCGATTGCTGATTGGCAGCATTTGCGTTTACGGGCGCAAATGCTCAACCAGATTCGCCAGTTTTTTGCCGAACGCGATGTATTAGAAGTTGAAACCCCGCTGTTGTGCAGCGCTACAGGCACTGATCCGCAGCTGGATTTCTTCTCCAGTAAGTTTAATTACCCCCCGCAAAATCCAACACTCTACCTACAAACCTCGCCCGAATTTGCCATGAAACGGCTATTAGCGGCAGGTTCCGGCAGTATTTATCAAATCTGCAAAGCCTTCAGAAACGGCGAAAGCGGTCGCAGTCATAATCCTGAATTCACTATTTTGGAATGGTATCGGGTCGGCTACGATTTGCCGCAGTTAATGACCGAAGTCGCTGAATTATTACAGCAAGTATTGCCAGAAAAACTCGCTGTGATTGAAATTAGCTATCAGCAGATTTTTCAACAAATCACTGACTTAGACGCCTTGGCATTTAATCTTAAGGCTTATCAAACTTACGCCCTCACACAAGGCTTAGTCGATGCCGCGCATTTATGTGGCGATGACCATGCTTTATGGCTCGATTTCCTGTTTAGCCACTGCGTACAAACCGCACTCACTCCCGCCACGATTTGGTTAATTCACAGCTACCCCGCGATTCAATCATCGCTGGCGCGATTAAATAGCCAAGATTCAAGAATTGCCGAACGCTTTGAAGTGTTAATTAACGGCATGGAATTAGGTAACGGCTTTTATGAATTAGCCGATGCCGAAGAACAATCCGCGCGATTTGATCAAGAAATCGCCTATCGCCAACAACATGGCTTAGCTACTGTCGCCAAAGATCAATTATTGATTGACGCGCTTGCCGCTGGCTTGCCGGATTGTAGTGGGATTGCGATAGGGATAGATCGTTTGTTAATGATAGCTAGTGGCAGTAAAACTATTGATCAGGTTTTAGCGTTTCCTTTGCAAAATGCTTAGTCGTTTATAAGACTTCATCACCAGAAATAGGCGGTTGTCCAGCTGTTCTATCAAGTATCGCTAAGGCATCAGCATAATTGCCTTTTTGCGAGCGTTGAGCAAAATAATCTGCTGTTTTTAATGCGGATAGCTTTTCTGCGACAGCGGTAACAATAAACTGATTAAGAGAGGTGCCATCATCACGAGCAGCTTGCTCAACGGATTGTTTTAGGGATGTTGGTAAACGTAATGCATAGTTACTATGAATTGCCATTTTGTATCTCCTTCAAAAATTGGTTTGGTTGCATCAGTTGGATATTAAATTTATCCACAGCAGAGCTAAAGTCCTTGGTGTTAAATGTCACAATCACATCGGCCCGTCCATTTACAGCAACCTCAAGAACCATATCATTTTAATTGAGCTATAGTGTGAATTCGGTTTTGTAAAAGACTTTTTGACAATTTTTAGCGTCTAGTAGATTAAAAGTTTCAGCCTAAACGCTACAGGAGGTAGCAAACATGACAGGCAAACCCCAATCAAAGCCATTCTGGAGCCTTAGCGCCCAGCAACACTTTCAACAATTAAACAGCAGCGAGCAAGGTTTATCTACCGATGATGCTCAAGCCAAACTAAAACAGTACGGCCCAAATCAACTCAATCATAAAAAGCCCAATACCGTGCTGCGTTTATTACTGGCGCAGTTCAAAAGCTCGATTATTTTGCTATTGCTGTTCGCGACCGGGATTTCGTTTTATTTAAACGACCATGTCGATGCGCTGATTATTTTGAGCATCGTTTTAGTCAGTGGTTTGTTGGGGTTTTGGCAGGAGAAAGGCGCGGCGGATGCGGTGGAACAATTGCTGGCCTTGGTCGAAATCAAAGTCTCGGTGTTGCGTGACCAAGCGGTTGGCGAAATGCCAGCTAATCAACTGGTGCCAGGTGATGTGATTGTGCTGAAAGCCGGCGACATTGTGCCGGCGGATTGCTTATTAATCAGTGCCGATAATTTGTTTGTCGATGAAGCGGCTTTAACTGGCGAAAGCTATCCCGCCGAAAAAAATCCAGCGGTGTTAGCGATAGACACGGCCTTGAGTCAACGTAGCAATGCTTTGTGGATGGGAACCCATGTGCAAAGCGGCTCGGCGCAAGCCTTGGTGATTGCCACTGGCGAACGCAGCGAATTTGGCAAGTTATCGACACGGATTAAATTAAAAGCCCCTGAAACTGAATTTGAGCGTGGCGTCAGGCGGTTTGGCTATTTGTTGATGGAAGTGACTTTGGTATTGGTGATGATTATTTTCGCCGTCAACGTCTACTTGCATAAGCCAGTTTTGGATTCATTTTTGTTTGCGCTGGCGCTGGCGGTGGGCTTAACCCCGCAGCTGTTGCCAGCGATTATCAGCGTTAATTTGGCCCACGGTGCGCGGCGAATGCTGGCGGAAAAAGTGATTGTCAAACAGCTGGCGTCTATCGAAAATCTTGGCAGTATGAACGTACTGTGTTCGGATAAAACCGGCACTTTAACCGAGGGCACAGTGCAGGTTCATGGCGCGTTTGATGTGTTGAGAAATGATTGCGAACGCATCAGTCGTTACGCTTTTCTGAATGCGGTTTACGAAACCGGCTTTAATAATCCTATCGACCATGCGATTCGCGATTTCAAAGTTTTTGATTTGGCTGATAGCCATAAATTAGATGAAATTCCCTACGATTTTCACCGCAAAATTTTAAGCATGTGCGTAGTCGATCAACAGCAAACCTTGTTGATTAGCAAAGGCGCGTTAACCAATGTTTTAGCGGTTTGCAGTCATGTCGAAAATCCCGATGGCAGTTTAGTGGCGATAGAGCAGGCCGAAGCCGAAATTCTGCAAGCCTATCAAAACTATAGCCGCCAAGGTTTACGCACCTTGGGCTTGGCTTATAAACCGCTGGCAGCGGCGCAAACCCGTATTGATAAAAGCCAAGAAAGCCAAATGCGCTTTTTGGGCTTTTTAACCTTTTTCGACCCACCGAAAGCCGATTGCATCGAAACCATTAGCCAATTGCGCGAACTCGGCGTGACTTTAAAAATTATCACTGGCGACAATCGCTTGGTGGCCGAAACCGTTAGTCATCAACTGGGTTTGGCGGATAGCAAAATTTTAACTGGCCCCGAAATTGCCCAAATCAGCGAGCAAGCCTTGGTTAATCGGGTGGCGGAGATTAATTTATTCGCCGAAGTCGAGCCGAATCAAAAAGAGCGGATTATTTTGGCCTTGAAAAAAGCCGGATTTGTAGTCGGTTATATGGGCGATGGGATTAACGATGTCTCGGCCTTACATGCTGCTGATGTCGGGATTTCGGTTGATAGTGCCGCTGACGTCGCCAAAGACACCGCGCAAATTGTCTTGTTGGAAAAGAATCTGCAAGTGTTAGTTGCAGGTGTCAAAGAAGGCCGGATTACCTTTGCCAATACCTTGAAATATGTGTTTATGGCGACCAGCGCCAACTTTGGCAATATGTTCAGCATGGCTGGCGCTTCCTTATTTTTGCCGTTTTTACCGCTGTTGCCTAAACAGATTTTGTTGACCAATTTACTGACCGATTTCCCAGAAATGACCATTGCTTCCGATAATTTAGACGATGAAATGATTGCTCAGCCACGGCGCTGGGATATTCACTTTATCCGTAAATTTATGATGACTTTTGGTTTAGTGAGTTCGATATTTGATTACCTGACCTTTGGCTTGTTGCTATGGCTGGATGTTTCGGTTGAACAATTCCGCACGGGCTGGTTTTTAGAGTCGGTGATTTCGGCGGCGTTGATTGTGTTTGTGGTGCGAAGTCGCAAGCCGTTTTTCAAGAGTCGGCCGGGCAAAGCCTTGTTATTGGCGACTTTGAGCGTGGTGTTATTAACCTTGGCGTTGCCATTCACACCTATCGCCAGCTTTATCGGCTTTGAACCGTTGCCATTAAAGTTATTGGCAATGCTGGCGGGAATCGTAGTCCTTTATATTGCCACCGCTGAGATTGCCAAACGGGTGTTTTATGCGGTGGTCAAAGGCTAGTTAAGCCAGCAATGCGGCAATAATGCCGGTCATAAAAATCCCATCAAAACTACCTGCGCCGCCGATAGAAGCAATCGGCGCGCCGAGTTTGTTGATGTTTTTCAGATGCAAAATATCAGCCCCAATCAACACCCCCAGCACACCGCTAATATAAGCCAAATGCGCAGCGTGGCTGGGATCAAGGATTAGCGCCAAGCCAGCGGCAGTAAGAGGCGCGATTAAAATCGGCATCCCGATACCAACCCCAGCCACCGGACGGCTTAATTTATAGCTAACGGTGCTAATGATGCTGAGGGCAATCAGAATATGAATCGGGTTGAGTAGCTGTTGCGATAGAAAATACACACATAAACCCACCGGAATAATGCAACCGCCCAAGTTAATCGCGACGATGACGTGGCCAGCGCGGGCTGGGTTAAATAATTCCCATACTGGTCTTTGACTACCGACCTTGACCCAATGGCCGGTGTTTTCGGCTTTGATTTTAAACAGCGGCAGATTAATTGCGCTACCCAATAAAGATCCCAGCAAAATTCCCAAAGTGGCTTGTGGGCTTAAACCCAGTTTGGCAAAAGCGATTTCAAATACCTGGATTTGAATCATCATCACAAACAAAAACGCAATTACAAAAATCAGTGCCATGGAAAAGATCGGCATATGTCCTCCTAGAAAACCTAAAGCTTAGTGTTAACGGTAGCATAAATCGGATGCTGTGCTTTCCTGCGAAGGCGTGAATGTGGTTATCAGTAAATGCTTTGTTGGTAATTGGTTTAATCTCACCTAAGATTATCAATCAATCGAACTGAATCAAATCGTGCCGTATTGGTAATATGCGGTAGGTTTTCTTAACTAACGGCTGACTTTTTGGAAACGACAATCAATCCTCAGATTAAATATTGGCTGGCAATGCTTAGAATTCCGGGCGTTGGTGGTGTGACTATTCAGCGTTTGTTAGCGCATTTAGAGCCGCAGCAGGTGTTTGAAACTTCTTCTGCTAATCTTCGCGGGTTGGGGTTTAGTGAAAAGATTATCGAGGCGCTGCAAAAGCCGGATTGGGAGCAAGTCGAGCAGGATTTGCTGTGGTTGCAACAGCCGAATAATTACGCCATCACGATTGAGGATCAGGCTTATCCGCCGCAGTTAAAGGAAATCAGTAATCCGCCGCCTATATTGTTTGTTAAAGGTGATGTCAGTTTGTTGCTGGAGCCGCAAATTGCGATGGTGGGCAGTCGTAATCCTTCTTCGTCTGGGGTTAAAACCGCGATTGAGTTTGCTCAAGCTTTGGCGGCGGCGGGGTTGACTATTACTAGCGGCTTGGCTTTGGGGATTGATGCCGCTAGTCATCAAGGGGCTTTAAATGTTAATGGCAGTACCATTGCGGTGGTTGGAACTGGCCTTGATCGGGTTTATCCGGCGAGTCATAAACAATTAGCCACTGAAATAGCTGAACATGGGGCTTTGGTTTCCGAGTTTCCGCTGGGGACCAATGCGAAAGCTGACCATTTTCCGCGCCGGAATCGGATTATTAGTGGTTTGTGTGTTGGTTTGTTGGTGGTTGAGGCGGCGCAACAGAGTGGTTCTTTAATTACTGCGCGTTTGGCTTTGGAACAAAATCGCGAAGTGTTTGCGATTCCTGGCTCAATTCACAATCCTTTGGCGCGTGGATGCAATGCTTTAATCCGTCAAGGGGCTAAATTAGTCGAAACCGCGGAAGATGTTTTTGAAGAATTAGGTCAATATAATCAATCATCTATCGAGAGTCAGCCGCAATTAGATCAGACAGCGCTTGACCTAGAGCATCAAAATCTATTGAAATTGATTGCATACAGCCCAACAAGCGTTGACACTTTAGTCCAAGAAAGTGGTTGGTCGGTGGAAATGATTTCGTCGATATTGCTGGTTTTGGAGCTACAAGGCTACATCACCTCGGCTGCTGGCGGTAGCTATTACAGAATTTAATAAAGGTTCTAATGAAAGAAGATATTTTTGATGTGTTGATCTATCTATTTGAGAATTATCTCGATAACGATGGTGAAAACTATCCTGACACCGATCTGATTACCAGTGAATTACTGGATGCTGGCTTTCAACAGCCAGACGTTAATAAAGCCTTTGATTGGTTAGAGTCTTTAGCCGATATGGAAGCGATTACCACGGTGGTTTCTTCGTCATTTCGAGTATTTAGTAGCCAGGAAATCGAAGTATTGGATTTGGAATGCCGTGATTTTCTGATGTTTCTTGAACATGGCGGTATTTTGTCGCCAGCTAATCGCGAAATTGCTATTGATAGAGCGATGGCTTTGAAAGATGAGGACATTACCTTAGATCGATTAAAGTGGATCGTATTGATGGTATTACTTAGTCAACCTGGTGATAGCACGGCGTTTTCTCGTATGGAAGACATCGTTTATGACTTGATTCCAACCTCTTTACACTGATTCCGTACCCAGCATGAGCAAAAGTTTAGTCATTGTAGAGTCACCTGCAAAATGTAAGACCATTGAAAAATACTTGGGCAAAGATTTCCAAGTGCTTGCTTCTTATGGTCATGTCCGCGATTTAATTCCCAAAGAAGGTGCGGTTGATACCGCGCATGATTTTGCGATGAAGTATCAAATCATCGACCGCAATCAACGCCATTTGCAAGAAATCGGTAAAGCTATCAAAAGTGCTGACACTTTATATTTAGCGACTGACCCTGATAGGGAAGGTGAGGCGATTTCTTGGCATGTGTTAGAGCATCTGAAAGAAAAGAAGCTGTTAAAAGATAAAGAAGTGCGGCGGGTGGTGTTTCATGAAATCACCAAAAAGGCGGTGACTGAGGCGATTGCCAATCCGACCGAATTATCGCTAAACATGATTAATGCTCAGCAAGCGCGTCGGGCTTTAGATTATTTGGTGGGTTTTAATTTATCGCCATTGCTTTGGAAGAAAATTCGCCGTGGTTTGTCGGCGGGTCGGGTGCAAAGTCCGGCGTTGCGGATGATCGTTGAACGCGAATTGGAAATTGAAGCGTTTAAAACCCGCGAATATTGGACTCATGTTGCTGAAGCCAGTGCTCAAGGCTTGCCATTTAAAGCTAGGTTGACCCATTTTAATGGTGAGAAACTCAGTCAATTTAGTGTTACCGATGAAGCGCAGGCGACCCAAGTTAAGCAAACTTTGCTGGATGCAGCGGATGGGCAATTAATCGTTGCCAAAATTGAGAAAAAACAACGTAGTCGTAATCCTGCACCGCCATTTATTACTTCAACCTTGCAACAAGAAGCCGCGCGTAAATTGGGTTTTACCACCAAACGCACCATGATGGTGGCGCAGCAGTTGTATGAAGGGATTGATTTGGGTGGCGAAACTGCGGGTTTAATCAGC
>Ga0208223_1000086_pt1 | contig 23186 bp, 20 predicted proteins | sample LakMenE07Oct09ns_FD_150678 | JGI IMG/M metagenome (GOLD analysis project Ga0208223, IMG submission 150678) | Freshwater microbial communities from Lake Mendota, WI - 07OCT2009 deep hole epilimnion ns (SPAdes) | ecosystem: Environmental > Aquatic > Freshwater > Lake > Epilimnion/Euphotic zone ...
CTCAAATCAATCTGAAAGACTCAATAACCGTGAAGATTTAATAAGCAGATTGGAGGCATTGAATAGTCAATTTCCAGAAAAAGTTCCGCGTCCTCCGCATTGGGGTGGGTATGCTTTAAAACCAAACACTATTGAATTTTGGCAGGGTCGACCTTCGCGTTTACACGATCGCTGTTGTTATGAATATATAGATGGAAAATGGATAAATTACCGTAAAAATCCTTGATGAAACAAATTGAACCAAGTTGTCATGTTTTAAAAAATGGCGTTCGCGTTGTGTACTTGAATGTTCCAAATCAAGTTGCCCATCTCGGCTATTTTTTTGCTGCTGGTTCGCGTTTTGAAAAAAAAGATGAGGTTGGCTTGGCGCATTTTCTTGAACACTGTGTTTTTAAAGGAACGACTTCACGTAAAGCACTCAATATTCTTTCGTGTATTGATGCTGTTGGCGGCGAACTAAATGCTTACACTGCAAAAGAAGATTTGTGTTTATATGCTTCATTCTCAAAAGAACATACTGCAAAAGCCATTCATTTATTATCCGACATTTCTATTCACTCTATTTTTCCTGAAAAGGAATTGGAAAAAGAAAAAGAAGTGATTCTTGACGAATTAAACTCTTATTTGGATAGTCCTTCAGATAAAATATTTGACGATTTTGAGGCGGAGTTATTTAAAAATCATCCTTTGGGAAATAATATTCTCGGTACAAAGGAAAGTGTTGAACATTTTACAAAAAAACACCTTGTTGCTTTTGTTTCTAATTATTTTACGGCTGACAATTTAGTGGTTTCGTATGTTGGAAATTTAGCTTACCCAAAACTTGAAAAATTACTTTTAGCTTCCTTACAAGAAATGCCTCTAACAGGAAAGAGAGAAGTTCCCGCAGATTTTAATACTTATATTCCGTTTAAAAAGCGGAGTAAGGAAGCAAATTTTCAGTCGCATGCTGTTCTTGGCGGACTTGCTCCGAGTTACAAAAGTGATGATCGAATGGCGATGTCTTTATTGATAAATATTTTAGGAGGACCTGCATTAAATTCACGTTTAAATTTATCTGTCCGAGAAAAATATGGATTGGCTTACAGTGTTGAAGCGAGTTACAATACATTTGCAGATACTGGTTTTTGGCAGATTTATGTTGGTTCGGAAGCAAAAAACATGAACAAAGCAATCGATCTTATTTACAAAGAATTGCAGGTTTTTCAGACAAAAGAACTCTCATCTTTGCAGTTACAGCGTGCTAAGGCACAACTAAAAGGACATTTGGCACTTGGAATGGATTCTAATGCTGGACTAATGCAAGGTTTGGGGAAAAGTTTATTGGCTTTTAATCAAATTGATACACTAGCAGAAATCCATCACGGAATTGATAAAATAAGTGGCAGCCAACTACTTGAAATCTCGAGAAAATATTTTAAAAAAGAAGCGCTTTCCGAATTGGTATTTGATTTAGTTGATGCTTAGGATATTTAATTATTAAATCAAACCTACAAAGTTCCTCGTTTTTCTTGTTCTCGTTCAATCGATTCAAACAAAGCTTTAAAATTCCCCGCACCAAAACCTCTTGCACCCATTCGTTGTATAATTTCAAAAAACAAGGTTGGTCGATCTTCCACAGGTTTCGTGAAAATCTGAAGTAGATAACCTTCTTCATCGGCATCTATCATAATGGAAAGCCTTTGTAATTCTTTAATATCTTCCTTCATCATTTTCATGTGTTCACCCAAGCGCGCAGGTATTTCATCGTAATATGCTTGAGGTGGCGCCGATAAAAACTCAATTCCACGGGAGCGTAAAAGTGATACCGTTTTAATGATGTCATCTGTTGCCACAGCAATGTGCTGAACTCCTGAGCCCTCATAAAAGTCTAAATATTCTTCAATTTGCGATCGTTTCTTTGCTTTGGCAGGTTCGTTTATCGGAAATTTAATGCGTCCGTTTCCATTGCTCATTACTTTTGACATTAAAGCAGAATATTCAGTATGAATTTGTTTGTCATCAAAGGAAAGGAAATTCACAAATCCCATAACTTCTTCGTACCATTTCACCCACGTATTCATTTCTCCCCATCCCACATTTCCAACCATGTGATCAATAAACTTCAAGCCCACAGGACTCGGATTGTAATCAGAATCCCATTTCACAAATCCGGGTAAAAATTCTCCCGAGTAATTTTTTCGCTCAATAAAAAGATGAACAGTTTCTCCGTAAGTATAAATTCCGGCACTCACAACTTCGCCATTTTCGTCATTTGTAACAAGTGGTTCTTGGTATGATTTAGCCCCTCGTTTCATAGTTTCTTCATAAGCGCCTCTGGCGTCTTCAACCCAAAGGGCAATAATTTTAACACCATCACCATGTTTTTTTACATGTTCCCCGATTGGAGATTCACTTTTTAAGGAAGTTGTTAAAACCAAGCGAATTTTATCTTGCTTTAAAACATACGAAACACGGTCTTTCATTCCAGTTTCTAATCCTGCATATGCATGAGATTGAAATCCAAAAGCTGTTTTATAAAAGTGCGCTGCTTGTTTTGCATTTCCAACGTAAAATTCTACATAATCTGTTCCAAGTAAGGGCAAAAAATCCTGAGCTCCCTCAAATATTTTTTCTAAACCGTATTCAATATTTTTTATCTCTTTATTCATCTATTTTTTTAATTAATGTACCCAAGAATTCATATAATCTGACATTTCTATACCTAAAGCTTGCTTTGTTAATTTTAAGGGTTTAAAAGTATCAATCATAACAGCAAGCTCTTTTGTTTCTTTTTGCCCAATACTTCTTTCATAAGCTCCCGGATGTGGACCATGTGGAATTCCAGAAGGGTGTAGTGTTATTTGCCCTTTATCCACGTGATTTCTACTCATAAAATCACCATCAACATAATACAACACTTCATCCGAATCAATATTACTATGATTGTAAGGCGAAGGAATGGCATCTGGATGGTAATCATACATTCTTGGTACAAATGAGCAGATTGCAAAAGCTTGTGTTTCAAAAGTTTGATGTACCGGCGGCGGTTGATGCACGCGTCCAGTTATTGGCTCAAAATTATGGATTGAAAATGCATACGGAAAATTGTATCCGTCCCAACCTACAACATTAAAAGGATGGTGCGCGTACACATAATCGTACATCGTGTCTTCTTTCTTAATTTTTATTAAAAACTCACCATTTTCATTGTGTGTTTCTAGTTCATGAGGTGCGCGAATATCTCTCTCGCAATAGGGAGAATGTTCCAATAATTGACCGAACCAATTTCTGTATCTTTTTGGAGTATAAACAGGATGAAAAGATTGAATAATCAACAGCCGATTTTCTTCATTTTCGAAGTGTATTTGATAAATCATTCCTCTTGGAATTAGCAAATAATCGCCGTAAGAAAAATCTATATTTCCCAATTGTGTTTTTAATTTTCCACTTCCTTTGTGAATAAAAACAACCTCGTCGGCATCAGCATTCTTATAGAAGTAATCGGTCATCGATTTTTTAGGAGCTGCTAATTCTATGTAAACATCAGAATTTACTAGCATCGGAGTTCTACTTTCTAAATAATCATCTTTAGCTTCAACATTAAATCCTTGTAGACTTCGCATCTGCATATTTTTATCCAAACCAATCTCTGGCGCCACAGATTTTTGCTGTACGATTTTTATTACAGCTGTAGGCGGTTGAATATGATAAAGTAATGATGACATTCCATCAAATCCGATTGTTCCAAATAATTGTTCGTGGTAAATTCCACCATCAGGATTTTTAAAAACAGTGTGTCTTTTAGGCGGTATTTTTCCGAGTTTATGGTAAAATGGCATTTTATTTTGTTTTTAAAATCAAATAATTAGATCCTTTCATACAAATTTAAGTAAATCAATTCATTTATATTACTCATGTAGATTAGCATTTTATCTAATGCAGTTTTTTTTTAAATTTTTTCAAGTCAAAAGTGATTTTAGAAAGTTAAATTTGCACCAAGAGATATAAATATATGCCTAAAATTATTGTTATTGGCGCTTGCGGTCAAATTGGAATAGAACTAGTAATTGAATTGCGCAAAAAATATGGAATAACTGAGGTATTTGCTACGGATATTAAGGATGAATGTCCTGCGCTTATAGCAAATGGTCCGTACAAAAAAATGGATATTATAGATCGCGAGGATATTCGAGAGTTCATCATATCAAATTCAATTCAAGAAGTTTATTTACTTGCTGCGCTACTTTCTGCTACTGCAGAACGAAAACCAGATTTCGCTTGGAAACTAAATATGGAAGGTTTATTTACCATTTTAGATTTAGCAAAAGAAGGATACGTAAAGAAAATCTTTTGGCCAAGTTCAATTGCAGTATTTGGACCAACAACTCCATTGGACAATACGCCTCAATATACAGTAATGGAACCAACAACAGTCTACGGAATTTCAAAGCAAGCAGGTGAGCGTTGGTGCGAATATTATTTCAATAGATTCAATGTAGATGTCCGAAGTCTTCGTTATCCAGGATTAATATCTTACAAAAGTTTACCAGGTGGTGGCACGACAGATTATGCAGTAGATATATTTTACAAAGCCAAAGAAGGAGTTCCATTCACTTGTTTTCTAAGTGAAAATACGGCTCTTCCTATGATGTTTATGGATGATGCAATTAAGGCAACAATTGATTTAATGGATGCACCTACTGAAAAAGTTAAAATCCGTTCGAGTTATAACTTAGGAGGCATTAGTTTTACACCAAAAGAACTTGCTGAAGAAATCCGAAAAGAATTACCAAATTTTAGTATTAATTACGAACCAGATTTTCGTCAAGCAATTGCTGACAGCTGGCCTAATTCCATTGACGAAACGCATGCTCAAAATGATTGGAATTGGAAACATACATTTGATTTAAAAGCAATTGTTAGGACAATGTTAGACAAGGTTAAAATTTCTTAAGAAAATAAAATATTATTTTGATAATTTATTTTTGAGCTTTTTTGAAAATGCAAATAGAATAATTAGTACTGCCACAAAAGAAAAACTTCTGCCAATATAATCCCCTTGCTGACTAAAAATAGTTTGAGTTTTTAAAAGAGGAACCGTAGCTGAGAGAACTGCTGGTTTCCAATAGGGTGTCTCTGCTATAACATCTCCATACTCATTAATTATTCCACTAGTTCCTGTATTTGCTGAGCGTATAACCCAACGTCTTGTTTCGATAGCTCTTAGTCGTGAAAAACTAAAGTGCTGTTTATAACCGGGAGTATCTCCCCACCAACCATCATTTGTCAATACACACAAAAGTTCTGCCCCCTTTCTTACTTGGGTTGCTGTAAATTCACCGTAAATTGATTCGTAGCAGATAACAGGAGCGATACTTGTTTTTTGTGTTTTAAAAATCTTTGGGGAATCTTCAACTCCTAAAGTTCCTGATGTCCCGCCATTGCTTAATGCAAGTTTTTCTAAAAAGGGAAGATAAGATGAAAAAGGAATTATTTCTGCTCCCGGAACTAACTTTGATTTATGAATAAAGGCAATTTTTTTGTCTGATGTCAAAAGCATAGAAGTATTATAGTTTTCGTAAAACCCACCGTTTGGAAGAGGAAATGAAGCATTTGATTTCTTTGTTTTAAAAAGATCGAAGGTAGAAGCACCAATTAAAAAATCTGTGTTTTTCCATTTATTTCCTTTTAAAGAGAGGTACTTAAAAAATGATTCATTCAATATATTTGATTCGACAAATCCAGTGCTTATTGCCGTTTCTGGTCCGAGGAGTAAGTCTACATCTCTTGCGTATTTTTTCTCTGCTAATTTGAAAAACTTACTTAGTTGAGTCTCTACACTTGAATTGAGAGCAAATTTCTCGTTGTATGGATCTATATTTGGTTGAACAATTACAACTTTATAATCTGCACCTTCTTCCCCTACAGGACCACCACTAAATCTGATAAAGAATGAACTTATTATTGGTATTAGTAAAATAAATCCAATCACAATACATTGTTTCGTAAGCGGAAGAAATTTCTTACCATTATTCAAATACTGCTTTAGACATCTAAACATTAAAACATTTAGAATTAAAACCCAAATAGCACCACCATGAACTCCAGTAAATTCATACCATTGTATCCAACTAGTTCGAACTGAAAAAACATTTCCTAATGCCAGCCAAGGCCATGAAATATCCCAATTAAAATGGAGGTATTCAAATCCAATCCAAAGAAAGATTAAGGAAAGATAACCCTGTTTTCTGCCGATATGTTTTTTTGCAAAATGAAATGCTTGGAACGTTATGGTCATCAAGAATGAATTGGCAATTATAGCTGCGACTCCTCCATTAAAACTAGCATTGCAAACCCACCATGTCGTTCCGATATTGTAAATTAAAAACGTGATGAAAGCAAATAAAAAAACAAGAGCTGATTTCTTTTTTTCAACTTGTATAAAATCTTCTACAAGTAAAAGAGGCACCCATGAAATAAAAACCAATATTGTTAAACTTCCGGTAAAAGGGAAGCAGAGAATCATTAAGACTCCACTTAATAGTGAAAGCAAGTAACATTTCAGACGTGTTAGTTCTAGCATTATGGGTCTTTAATTTTGAAGTAAAGTTAAGCATTATGAACTTTAATAGTTCAAATTTATTTGTTTCAGAAGAAGTTTTTGGCATTAAAAAAGGCCGCTAACCAATGATTGCGACCTTTCAAATTCTATAGAATTTTATCTTATGCTTGTGTTGTCTCTAATGTAACAATTGAAACAAAAGATCGATTGTCTTTCTTCTTGCGAAATTCTACAAGTCCATCAGTAAGAGCAAATAGAGTGTGATCTTTACCTATTCCTACGTTGGATCCAGGGTGATGATGTGTTCCTCGCTGACGAACAATAATATTTCCTGCAATTGCAGCTTGCCCGCCAAAGATTTTTACGCCAAGACGTTTGCTATGAGATTCTCTTCCGTTTTTTGAACTACCAGCTCCTTTTTTATGTGCCATTGTTTTTTATTTTTTCCTAAAAATAGGGAAGGTTAATTTATACTTTTATTGTTTTAATTGTAATAGATGTAAATTGTTGACGGTGACCATTTCGTTTTTTATAGCCTTTTCTACGTTTCTTTTTGAAAACGATTACTTTGTCACCTTTAACGTGATCATTTACTTCTGCGGTGATTATTGCACCTTCTATAGCCGGGGCGCCAACGTTGATTTGTCCATCGTTATCAATCAACAAAATGCGGTCAAATGTAAGTTTTGAACCAACTTCTGCTGCTAATCGATGTACATAAACCTTTTGGTCTTTTTGCACTTTAAACTGCTGCCCTGCTATCTCTACAATTGCGTACATAATAGCTTATTTTTATTTATTAGTCCCTAAAATTAGGATTGCAAAGATACAATTTTATTCTTTTACAACAAACTTTTTTATGTTTTCTTGCTTCTAGCAAATAGTTTATGCTCCATAATTAGCCAAAACAACACCGATTAGAACAATGAACATTGCTGAAATTTGCCAATTTGAGATCGTTTCACCATAATAAAAACCAATAATTACCGCTACAATTGGAATAAAATAAGTTACTCCACTTGCAAAAAGAGCTGAAGAAACTCGAATAATACCATTAAAAAGAAAAACTGCAAGTGCCGTTCCTACAATTGCAAGAATTGCAATAGCATAAAAGCCATTCATTGCTTCTGATTTTTCTGAAAAAACAGAAGCTGTGTTGAAATAAAAGAAGCCGAAAAGAGAGGGTAAAAAAACAAGTAGAAAGCCCAAGGAAGTTATTTCTGCTGCTGAGAATTCTTGCAATTTATATTTGATTGTATTCAAGCTTAGCCCGTATAAAAAAGTTGCTGTAATAATGGCAAAAATATGACTCCAGTCTCCTTTAAATGAGACATTTTTTCCTGAAGAAATTAAAAAATAAATACCGATAGTTCCAATTATCGTTCCCACAACTTGAAATTTTGTCATGTGATTCGAAAACAGCACAAAGCCAAGTATTAGCGTAAAGATAGGAGTAAAGCTATTAAGCATCCCTGCAAAACCAGATGAGACCTCAGTTTCTGCATAGGTAAATAAAAATGCAGGAAAAAAATTCCCGCAAAAGCCAACAATACATAAATACAGAAGCTGTTTTTTATTTTTTATTTTTTTTAAATTGTAAAGTGAAAGTGGAAGTAGAATGGCGGAGGCAATTAACATTCTTAAATTTCCCACTTGTAGCGCGCTGAATATTTTTTCACCATTTTCAGTAAACATTCCTTTCTTCATCAGCATAAAAGAACTCCCCCATATACAAGCAAGAATTAGAAGAAGAACCCAGCTTTTTAAATTTTTTGACATTGCGCAAAAGTAGGCATTAAATAGGCTAAAATTTTAACTTCTTTACTTATTGACATTAATTGTTAAAAAGTTTCCCACATATTCCCACAATTCTTAAAACTATTGTTTTTAAAGAGTTTAAAAAAATATTAAACTTTATATCGCAACCTTTTTCGCATATAAACGTTAAAAGTTATGAACAATTAAAAGTTAAGTGGTAAAAAGTGGTAAAATTCCATTATTTTTACCCATTATAACGCTATGGCAGGTTTAGTTGGAGAATTCGAGGTAAAATTGGACGAAAAAGGCCGATTTCTATTTCCTTCCGGTTTACGGAAGCAGCTTCCCCCTGCGTCTCAACGTGATTTTATGTTAAACAAAGGTTTTGAGGATTGCTTGACGCTTTATCCACTTCCAGAATGGGAAAAGGTAAGTGCTCGACTTTCTAAAATGAACTTGTTTAAGCCGAAAAATCGAATGTTTTATCGTTTGTTTCATCAGGGAGCAAAGCAGATAGCATTGGATAATGCTGGCCGGGTATTGATCCCAACTACGCTTATGGAGCGTGTAGGATTGCTGCAAGAGGTAATGCTCATTGCATACAATGACCGTATTGAAATCTGGGATAAATCCAAATACTTCAATCTGATTGAAGGGAACATGGCAGACTTCGCTGATTTGGCGGATGATGTAATGGGCGATTTGGATAATGGATAAAAAGATACCGTATCACATACCAGTTTTGTTGCAGGAATGCATTCAGGGTTTAGACATTAAGCCAGAAGGTGTTTATGTGGATGTCACTTTCGGTGGCGGGGGTCATGCAAAAGAAATTTTCAAGCAAATTAATGAACAGGGTAAATTAATTGTTTTCGATCAAGATGCTGCAGCAAAAGAAAATACTTGGGATGCCCCAAATTTTTATTTTGTTCCTTCAAATTTTATTTATTTATCAAATCATTTGAAGGCTCACAAATTTGAGGCTGTAGATGGCTTATTGGCAGATTTGGGAGTTTCTTCGCATCAATTTGATATACCAAAACGAGGATTTTCAATTCGTGAAGATGCCCCTTTGGACATGCGAATGAATCAAAATTCAGAGCGTTCTGCATTTGAAGTTGTGAACCTAGATAGTGAAGATAAACTTATTTCAATTTTTCGATATTACGGCGAATTAAGTAATTCTCGTGCTTTAGCAAGTGAAATTGTCCGTCAACGTGCCTCAAAATCAATTAAAACAACTTTTGAATTAATGGCTGTTTTAAAGCCATTTGCCCCAAAATTTAAAGACCATAAATTTTATGCGCAGGTTTTTCAGGCAATTAGAATAGAAGTCAACCAAGAATTAGATGCATTAAAACAACTTCTTTTACAATCAAGCGAATTGTTGAAGCCTGGTGGAAGATTAGTCGTGATATCATACCATTCTTTGGAAGATCGCTTGGTGAAAAATTTTATGAAACGCGGCTCTTTCGAGGGTGAAATTCAGAAAGATTTCTTTGGAAATGTATTAAAACCATTTAAAGAGCTTATAAAACATCCGCTTGTACCCAGCGAGGATGAAATTAGATTAAATAGTCGCGCAAGAAGTGCAAAATTAAGAATTGCTGTGAAGAATGACTGAGGATAAAAATACAAATAAGCAAGCACCTTCAAGTGAGAACGAAACTAAAAAGCGTTCAGGGAAAGCTAGTGCATTTTCTCAAATATTGAATGGAGATTTTTTAACCAAGGAATTCGTGTTAAATAATTTGAATTATATCTTTTTTTTGATTGCATTGCTTCTACTTATTATAGCAAAAGGATATTATGGAAAACAAATTTCGGTTGACATTGATAATGCCCAGAGGGAATACGATCAAAATGCTGCCGAATACATAGAGGTAAAATCAAAATTAGAAACTGTTACAAGACGCTATAAATTAGTAGAAAGACTAGAAAAGAGAGAATTGAAAGAGACTAAAAATGCGACAAAAGTAATTCGTTTGAAAAAGAAAAAAGATGAGTAAAGAGAAAAACTTTCTTTATTACAGGGCTTATGCCATCTATTTTGGTTTTGTTATTATTATGATAACAGTGCTCTACAATACTATTTCTTTACAATTAGAAGGTCGTTCAACTTTCTTTGATTCCTCAGATTTAAAAATACCTGTTCGAACAGTAAATCGAATTCCTAGAATGGGGGAGATTTTAGACCGCAACAAGAATCCGTTAGTTACGTCAGTTACCTATTTTGATATTCACATGGATCCAACGGTTATTGACCAAAAAGTTTTTGATGATGAATTATCAGATTTAGCAGATGGTCTTCACAAAATGTATCCTGATAAATCAGCCCGAGATTACATTAATTCAATTCAAAAAGCACGTGCCAATAAATCACGCTATTTACTAATAAGGAAAAAAGTTACAAACGACGAGCGAAAACGACTAAGGAAATTACCAATCTTCAGAATAGGACGAATGAAGGGTGGCTTAATTGATACAGATGCGCTTATTGAGCGTGAACTTCCTAATGGAAATTTATTGAGAAGAACTCTTGGTTATTACTCCATGGATAGAGGTGTAGAAAAGAGAGTTGGAATTGAGGGGGCATTTTACGAATACTTAAGAGGCGAGGACGGCGCAGAACTAGAGCAGAAATTTTCGACAGGGTGGAAAAAAACGGGACAAATTACAAGAGAGTCAGTAGAGGGAGCAAATGTAATCACCTCTATTGATAAAGAAATCCAAGAAGTAGCTCATTCTGAATTAGAAAGACAATTAAGAGATATGGATGCTGAACATGGAAGTGTAATTGTGATGGAAGTAAAAACAGGCTTTATTCGGGCAATTGCAAACCTTACAAATAATGATAATAAATCATATAGTGAGTCTTACAATTATGCTGTTGGTTTTCATGAGGTGCCAGGTTCAACTTTTAAGTTAGCTTCTATCATGGCTGGTCTAGAGGATGGAAAATTCAAAATTACAGATAAGGTTTCTGCTGTTGGTTCATATTCTTTTCCCGGGAAACGTTTAGAGGATTCCAATCACGGAATAGGATATGGTACAATAACAATTCAAAAAGCATTTGAAAAATCATCCAATGTTATTGCACAACTTATTTACCGTACTTATCATAACGATCCAGAAAAGTTTTTAGCACGTTTAAAGCAATTTGGTTTAACTCAGCCATTGGGTGTTGCGATTAAAGGAGAAGCTTTTCCAGTTATCCCAAAAATTGGTACTCCGGGTTGGTCGGCACTTTCTATTCCTATGATGGCAATTGGTTACGAACTACAACAAACGCCTCTTCAAACTTTGGCATTCTACAATGCAGTAGCAAATGAAGGAAAATTGCTTCGCCCACTTTTTGTGGAAAGAATTGAGAGATATGGTAAGGTTGTAAAGAATTTTAATCCCGTTGTTCTTCGTGAAGAAATTTGTTCTGAAAATACTATTAAAATTCTTCAATCTTGTCTAAAAGGTGTCATGACAGATGGTACTGGGTCTGATTTAAAAAGCTCTCTTTTTAAAATTGCTGGAAAAACAGGAACAGCAAAATTAGTTGGGGAAAATAAATTATACAATGATCAAAGAAACAGTGCTTACCAAGCTTCATTTGTAGGATATTTTCCTGCTGATAAACCGATCTATTCTTGTATCGTAGTAATTTCAAATCCTAAGAAGGAAATTTATGGCGCGAGGGTTTCAGGAACTGTATTCGCAGAAATCGCAAATAAAATTTACGCATCAACACTTTCTTATCACAAGGCAATCAATCAAAATGCGAAGAAAAAGAATGTTTTGCCACTTGTTAAGAAAGGAAATAAACGTGATATATTAGCTGTATTAGATCAATTGCATATTCGTTATAAATTAAATTACCATGGCGAATGGTTATCTGCCGATACTCTAAAAGGTTCTGTTCAACTCTCAAAAAAAATAATTCTTAAAGATAAAATTCCAAATGTTCTTGGATTTACAGCTAAGGATGCTGTCTTTCTTCTTGAAAGTAGGGGATTGATTGTCAAATTAGCTGGTTGCGGACGTGTAACTAAACAATCTTTGAATCCGGGAATACTGCCAACTAAAGGTCAATTAATAAAAATAGAATTGCAATGATGATATTGTCCGACATATTAATGAATATTAAAACTGAGTCGGTTTTAGGTTCTTTGGAACATCCTGTCGGGTCTTTGATTTTTGATTCTCGTCAGGCAAATTCTTCCTCTGTTTTCTTTGCAATTAAAGGGAGTGCTACTGACGGCCATTTATTTGTTCAGCAAGCACACGATAAAGGCTGTAGAATTTTCGTCGTACAAAACAATATTCCAGATTTAACTGATTCAACAATCATAAAAACAAGTGATACCTCAGCTTTATTGGCATCAATGTCATGTAACTTTTTTGAGAATCCTTCTAAGAAATTAAAACTTATTGGTATAACAGGAACGAATGGTAAAACAACATGTACAACTCTTCTTTATAAACTTTTTTCAGATTTAGGATATAAATGCGGTTTAATTTCAACGGTTGTAAATAAAATTGGTTCTACTGATATTGTTGCAACACATACAACTCCCGATCCTGTAAGTTTAAATCTTTTGCTTGCTCAAATGGTGACTGAGAATTGCACGCATTGTTTTATGGAGGTTAGTTCACACGCAATTCATCAAAATAGAATTTCAGGATTAAATTTTTCTGGTGCTGTATTCACAAATATTACTCATGATCATTTGGATTACCACAAAACTTTTTCAGAATATATCCGAGTAAAAAAAACTTTTTTTGATTTATTACCTGCTACTTCTTTTGCCCTTGTCAATACTGACGATAAAAATGGGTTGATAATGCTCCAAAATACACTTGCTTCAAAACATACTTTTGCTCTAAAAACACCAGCAGATTTTAAAGGAAAAGTAATAGAGAATGAGATTACTGGCTTGGTGATAAAAATTAATGGAAAGGAAGTTTATTCTCGGCTTGTTGGTGAATTTAATGCATATAATTTATTAGCAGTTCATGGCGTATCACTTTTGCTCGAGGAAGATGAACTTGAAGTTTTGCGAACAATGAGCCTTCTTGAATCTGTTGAGGGACGATTTCAATACGTTCAAAGTACTAAAGGTATTACAGCGATTATTGATTATGCTCATACGCCAGATGCATTAGAAAATGTGCTAAAAACAATTAATGGTATTCGTAAAGGAGCTTCAAAAGTAATAACAGTAATTGGTTGCGGAGGAGATCGTGATAAGTCAAAAAGACCGCTAATGGCAAAAATTGCCTGCGATAAAAGCACTACTGTTCTATTGACATCTGATAATCCAAGAACTGAGAACCCTGAAAGTATTTTATTAGAAATGGAAGCGGGTTTAGATGATATTGAAAAGCAAAAATCAATAACAATTCAAGATAGAAAGCAAGCAATTAAGACTGCAATTCTATTAGCAAATACAGGTGATATTATTTTGATTGCAGGAAAAGGTCATGAAAAATACCAAGAAATTATGGGTGTTCGTCATGATTTTGATGATTTGAAAATTACAGAAAATATGTTTAACGAATTGAAAAAGTAATGCTATACTATATTTTTGAATACCTCGATAAGTTCAATTTTCCAGGTGCAGGTTTATTCAATTACATCTCCTTTCGTGCTGCAATGGCCTTGCTTATGTCTCTTTTTGTGTCGATTCATTTCGGTAAACGTATAATCAATAAATTGCGTAATCAGCAAATTGGGGAAACAGTCCGTGATTTAGGATTATCAGGGCAACTTGAAAAATCAGGAACGCCAACAATGGGTGGAATCATAATTCTTGCCGCAATTTTAATACCAACCTTGTTACTTGCTAAGCTCCAAAATGTATATGTTATTACAATGATTATTTCAATCATTTGGCTTGGGTTAATTGGATTTTTAGACGATTACATTAAGGTTTTTAAGAAAAACAAGGAGGGTTTAAAAGGTCGTTTTAAAATTATAGGACAAATAGGAGTTGGTCTAATAGTAGGTTGTATCCTTTATTTTTCTGATGAGGTAGTTGTTCATAAAAGAGTTCCTTTGAATTATCGCTTAAAAATGAATGAAACTTTTGTAACGCAAAGACATATTCAAAATGAAGGGGAGAATTATAAATGGATCAAAACGGATGATATGACAACCACAATTCCCTTTATGAAGGGAAATGAGTTTAATTACAATTGGTTGATTGGCGATTCACATAAATCTTATGGCTGGCTACTTTTTATTCCTATAGTCATTTTTATTGTAATTGCTGTTTCCAATGGTGCAAATATGACGGATGGTTTAGATGGTTTAGCAACAGGTTCTTCTGCAATTATTGGAATTGCATTAGCAGTATTGGCTTACGTTAGCTCAAATTATAAGTTTGCGGATTATCTGAATGTCATGTACATCCCAAATGCTGAAGAATTAGTGGTTTTTATATCCGCTTTTGTGGGTGCATGTATTGGATTTTTATGGTATAATTCCTATCCTGCCCAAGTTTTTATGGGAGACACAGGAAGTCTAGCATTGGGTGGAATTATTGCTGTCTTTGCGATTTCAATAAGAAAGGAATTACTGATCCCAGTTTTGTGTGGTATCTTTTTAATTGAAAATCTATCGGTAATCCTGCAAGTTGGTTATTTCAAATTCACAAAGAATCAGTTCGGTGAAGGCAAGAGAATTTTCTTGATGGCGCCCCTGCATCATCATTATCAAAAGAAAGGAATTCATGAGGCAAAAATAGTTGCGCGTTTTTGGATTATTGCTGTTTTATTGGCTGTTATAACGATTGTAACATTGAAATTACGTTAAACTGTGGAGGGTAAAAATAAACATATTGTTATTTTGGGCGCTGGCGAAAGTGGCGTTGGTGCAGCTCTTCTTGCTAAAAAACAAGAATGGAATGTTTTTGTTTCTGACGCAGGGAAAATCAAAGCAGATTATAAAAAAGAGTTAGACAACAATCAAATTGAATGGGAGGAAAATACACATTCTACAGATCGTATCTTTCAAGCTGAGCTCATTGTTAAGTCTCCGGGAATCCCAGAAAAAACCGACTTAATACGCGCTCTTCGAAATAAGCAAGTCAAGATAATTTCTGAGATAGAATTCGCGGGCTATTACACCAGAGGAAAATCTATTTGTGTTACAGGAAGCAACGGAAAAACAACTACTACAATGCTTACCCATCATATTTTAAAGAAAGCAGGCTGGGATGTTGGTTTAGCAGGAAATGTTGGAAAAAGTTTTGCAAAACAAGTGGCAGAAGGCGACCACGATTGGTATGTGCTTGAACTGAGTTCTTTTCAATTGGATGACATGTTTGAATTCAAAGCTGACATCGGAATACTTACAAATATTACACCAGATCATCTTGATCGCTACGAAAATCAAATGCAAAAATATGTGGATTCAAAATTTAGAATTCTCAATAATCAAAATCATGAGGATTGGTTTATCTACAATTATGATGATCCAATAATTAGAGAAGAATTATCAAAAAGAAAGCTTTCAATGAATCTTGCACCTTTTTCATTGAAAGAAGAAATAAAAGTAGGTGCTTACGCTGTAAATAATCAACTAATAATCAATATAAAAGACCAATTAACTATGTCAATTCACGAATTAGCTTTAAAGGGTAAGCACAATACCCAAAACTCGTTAGCAGCAGGGATTGCTGGACGCCTTGTTGAAATTCGCAAGAGTATTGTGCGTGAAAGTCTTGAGGACTTCGAAAATGTTGAGCACCGCCTTGAATTTGTAGCGAAAGTAAATGGAATTGAATTTATAAACGACTCCAAAGCCACAAATATTAATTCTACTTGGTATGCATTGGAAACAATGGAAAATCCAGTGGTTTGGGTTATGGGTGGAGTGGACAAAGGAAACGACTATTCCGAATTAAGCAACTTGGTAAAGGACAAGGTGAAAGCAATTATTTGTCTTGGTATTGACAATCAAAAAATCATCAAGGCTTTTGGTCACCTTGTAGAAACGATTGTCGAAGTTGGATCTGCAACAGAGGCAGTTGCATATGCTTATCGTTTGGCGAAAAAAAATGAAACAGTTTTACTTTCTCCAGCTTGCGCAAGTTTTGATTTATTTGAAAACTATGAAGACCGAGGAAATCAATTCAAGCAGGCGGTTAGAAAGTTGTAATTGAAAATTTATTGATTTATAACTAAAATGGAAATAAAAGATATTAATCCCAATTTAAGATCGTATTTAAAATACCTTAAAGGTGATCCTGTAATATGGATTATTACGATTTTAATGATGGCTTTCTCTTTGGTAACAGTGTATAGTTTTGTGCCTATACTTGTTAAAATTGAGGGAGGAACACCTTTTCAATATCTTTTCAAGCATTTTATATATGTTTTAATGGGATTTGCCTCAATGTTTTTTATTCATAGAGTCGACTCAAAATATATCTATCAACTTTCAAAATTTGCCTATTACATTGCACTTGCTTTACTACTTTTCACCATTTTTTTTGGCGCAAAAGTAAATGATGCTGGACGTTGGATTCGTATTCCATTTATTGGCTTAACGTTTCAATCGTCTGACTTTGCAAAGCTTGCATTGATACTTTATATTTCTCGTTTACTAGTTCGAAAAAAAGATTTATTAAATGATTGGGAAAAAGGAATTGTACCCTTAATGATTCCAATATTATTAATTTGTGGACTTATTATCAAAGATAATTTTTCTACCGCAGCAATGCTCTTTTTACTTTCAATGGCAATGCTCTTTATTGGAAGAGTTCCTTTTTTGAAACTTACAACATTAGCTGCAGGTGGAATTGGATTAGTTGCGCTTGTAATTGGCATTCATGTAACTATTCCTCAACTTAATCTTTTACCTCGCTATGATACTTGGGTAAGCAGATTTAATCAACGTGTTGAAAATGATATGGGAAACATTGCCAATGCGCAAGCAAATAACGCCCAGTTGGCTATTCACAACGGTTCTTTGTTTGGACAAGGTGTTGGTGACGGAAAATTAAAAGAATATTTGCCAGAAGCTTATGCGGATTTTTATTATGCAAGTTTTGTAGAAGAATTTGGCTTGTTTTCTTCTTTTTTTCTTGTCTTGCTTTACCTTATTTTATTGTTTCGAATTATTCGTATTTCATTGAAAACAGATGATTTATTTCAAACGTATTCCTCAATGGGAATCGGGGTTCATTTACTAACCCAAGCGAGTATTAACATGTTAGTTTGCACTGGAGTTTTTCCTGTAACAGGTCAAAACATGCCTTTTCTTGCAATGGGTGGTTCAGCATTAATTATGGCCTGTATTTCAATTGGAGTAATCCAATCTTTTTCCAATCAATTACAAAAGGGAAAAAAGGAAGAAGAGGGTGTTTTTGTTTCTTAAAGAAGTTTATTTATGTTGATTGAACGTGCAATTATTTCAGGAGGAGGAACAGGAGGACATATCTTTCCGGCTATTGCAATTGCAGATGAAATAAAAAAACGCAATCCAAGTGCTTCAATTCTTTTTGTCGGTGCCATAGGTAAAATGGAGATGGAAAAAGTTCCTCAAGCGGGCTACGGTATCGTGGGTTTGAAAATAGCGGGTCTTCAACGAAAATTTTCCTTTTCAAATCTCCTCCTTCCATTTAAAATTCTTGGAAGTTTATTAAAAGCTCGAAAAATTCTTATCGATTTTAAGCCCCAAATTGTTATTGGTGTTGGAGGCTATGCAAGCGGTCCAACATTGATGATGGCAAATTTTTTGAGAATACCTACTGTAATTCAAGAACAAAATTCGTTTCCTGGAAAAACAAATAGAATTTTAGCCAAAAAAGCTGCTTGTATTTGTACTGCTTACGAGGGTATGGAACGATTTTTTCCAAATTCTAAAGTAGTATTAACTGGAAATCCAATTCGAAAAGAGTTTTCAGCTTATTTAAAATCCAAAGCTGAAGCATGTACTTTTTTTGGATTAGATCATGAAAAACCTACAATATTGGTTATGGGAGGAAGTTTAGGGGCTAAAACTCTTAATATTTCTGTTCAAAAAAATCTTGAAGAAATAATGAATTCAGGAGTACAGATTATATGGCAGTGTGGTAAATTATACCATTCTCAACTTATTATTGATTTAAAGGATAAAGAATTAAAGAATATTTGTTTGTATCAATTTATTGAACGAATGGACTTGGCTTATTCTGCTGCCGATTTGATTATTTCGCGTGCTGGTGCCATTTCAGTTTCTGAATTATGTATCGTAGGAAAACCATTAATTCTTGTGCCTTCTCCAAATGTTGCCGAAGACCACCAAACAAAAAATGCTAATGCACTAGTTGCAAAAAAAGCTGCAATTCTAATTACTGATTCTGAAGCACCTGACTCCTTATTCAAGATTGCTTTGGATTTATTGAAGCAAAAAGAAAAATGTGAGCTTCTTTCTATTGAGATAAAAAAAATACAAAAATTAAATGCTACTGCTGATATTGTAGATGCATTCGAAAATAGTTTAATAGAAAATGGAACAAAATAAAAATTTATTTAGTGGTTTTAAAAATGTCTACTTTATAGGTATTGGTGGAATTGGAATGTCAGCTCTTGCAAGGTATTTTAATAATTTAGGATTTAAAGTCGCTGGTTATGATAAAAGCGCTAGTGATTTAACAGGTAAATTAGAGGCAGAAGGCTGTTTGATTCATTATGAAGATTTAGGGGAAGAAATCCCAAATGAATTTAAAAATAAGGCGACGACATTTGTGGTGTTTACTCCAGCAATTCCGGAGGACATGAAGGAACTTTTCTATTTTATTAGTAATGAGTTTACTGTTTATAAACGTGCGGAAGTACTAGGGATTTTAACACGACAATCAAAAGGATTATGTGTTGCTGGAACGCATGGGAAAACAACAACTAGCTCTATGCTTGCTCATATTTTAGATCACTCTTCATGGAAATGTAATGCGTTTTTAGGCGGAATTGCTACTAATTTTAATTCCAATTTGGTACTTTCTGAGTCAAGCGATTGGACAGTAGTTGAAGCGGATGAGTTTGATCGGTCTTTTTTAAAGCTATCCCCTTTTTCAAGTATTGTAACGGGTGTAGATCCTGATCATTTAGATATTTATGGAAGTATAGAACAATTTAATGAAGGTTTCCGACAGTATGCAATGAAAATTGATCCTAATGGTTTTTTGATTGAAAAGGAGGGCTTATATCTACCTACATTAGCCAAAAAAGTATCCTATGCTCTTCATTCTGAAACGGCAGATTATAGCATGAATAATTTAGTTTTTCGAGACGGATTTATTTTTTCGGCTGTACGTTTAAAAACAAATTTTTGGCATAATGTTAAGTTGGGAATTCCAGGTTCTCATAATGCAGAGAATGCACTTGCTTGCATTGCACTTTTAGATTGTTTGGGAATGAGTGAATTGGAAATTCGAAATGGACTTTCAAGTTTTACAGGAGTGAAAAGACGTTTTGATTATCAAATTCGGACAGAGGACTTGGTTTTTATCGATGATTATGCGCATCATCCAAATGAATTGAAGGTTTTAATTGAATCTGTACGAAATTTGTATCCCAATAAAAAAATTATAGGAATTTTTCAGCCTCACTTATTTTCTAGAACGAGAGACTTTGCTATGGAATTTGCTGCAGAATTATCAAAATTGGATGAATTAATCTTATTGCCAATTTATCCAGCAAGAGAAGAACCCATTTATGGTATTTCAAGCGCCTGGTTATATTCTAAAGTTGAATTATCAAAGAAATATTTATTAACGCCTTCTGAAGCTTTACAACATTTTAATCATTTCAATAAAGGAATTGTCTTAACGATCGGAGCAGGAGATATTGATAAAATGGTCGCTCCCTTAAAGGAAATATTAACATCAAATTTAACTACTGCAGAATGAAAAAATGGTTAAAAATTCTTTTATGGACATTTCTCGGAGCTGGTGTAATTACTGTTTTTGTTTTTTCAAATCAGCAAGAAAAAAATAAAAAAATTTTAAATCCTGAAATTTCGATTCATGTTGAAGGGGAAAATACATTTCTAACAGAAAAAGAATTATGGGATCGTTTAAAATTTCTTAGGTTGGTGTTTGATGGTCAGCAGAATAATGCTATTAATATACATAAAATTGAAAAGGCTATTGCCCAAATGACAGAGGTGAAAAATGTAAAGGCCTATCGACAAATTGGAAAGAAATGGTTTTTAAAAATTGAATTGAGAAAACCGATTGCTCGTATTTTCAATTCTTATGGTCAAAGTTTTTATATCGATGACGATGGATTTATGATGAATCGATCTGATCTGCATACTGCACGTGTACTTATATTTTCTGGATTCATAAAGGACAAGTTTTCCAATAAATCAGTGCCTGAAATTATCAACAACGACTCATTGAAAAGTATTAAAAAAATTGATGAAATCTATCGAATTTCAAGTTATGTTTGTAATGATACATTAATGTCAAAACTTATTGGCCAAGTGTATTTGGAAAAAAATGGTGATTTTATATTAATTCCGCTGCTGGGCGATCAAAAAATAATTTTCGGTTCTGCATATTCAGAACAAGAAATAAATGAAAAGTTTGATCGATTGAGGGTTTTTTATGAAGAAGCAATGCCCTACGAAGGTTGGGATAAATATAATGAAATAAGTGTAAAATATGAAGGGCAAATCGTTTGTAGAAAAAGAAGATAGCGGACAAGTTAATACACGTGTTATTGTAGGCTTAGACATAGGTACAACTAAAATTGCTTGTTTTATTGGTCGTAAAAATGAACACAATAAAATTGAAATTATTTCAATGGGTAAAAGTGAATCCATGGGAGTAATGCATGGTGTTGTTGCTAATATTGAAAAAACGGTTCAGTCTATAACAGCTGCAGTAAATGCTGCTCAATTATGTAAAGAAGGAACCTTGTCAATAAAAAACGTCTATGTTGGTATCGCTGGACAGCATATTAAAAGTATTCAGCACAGGGGAATGTATACAAAAAGGGATAATACAAGTGAGATTTCTCAGGAGGATATTGATTTCTTTGTTGACGATATGCATAAAATGGTTATGCCTCCTGGCGAAGAGATCATTGATGTTATTCCTCAAGAATACATTGTTGATGGCTCTCCAGAAATAAAAGAACCTATTGGTATGGCTGGTGTAAGATTGGAAGCAAATTTTCACATCATTACTGGCCAAATTAATAATGTAATGAATATCAAAAAATGCATAGAAAGAGCAAAACTGAATGTGCGCGATATTATTCTTGAACCAATTGCTTCTGCTGATGCAGTTTTAAGTGATGAAGAAAAAGAAGCAGGAATTGTTCTTGTCGATATTGGAGGTGGAACAACAGATATTGCTATTTTCCAAGACGGAATTATTCGTCATACAGCAGTTATCCCATTTGGTGGAAATATAATTACAAATGATATAAAGGAAGGATGCCAAATCATGCAACGTCATGCTGAAGCTCTGAAAATAAAGTACGGAAGTGCGAGTGCATCTGAAAATAGAGAAAATGAAGTCGTTTGTATTCCTGGATTACGCGGAAGAGAACCTAAAGAAATTACGCTTAAGAATTTATCAAGCATTATTCAAGCTAGAATGGAAGAAATAATTGAGTTGGTGAATTATGAAATTAAAAATTCTGGCTACAGTAAAAAATTGATAGGCGGAATTGTTGTTACTGGAGGCGGCGCCCAATTAAAGCATTTAACGCAATTGTTTGAATATATGACGGGAATGGATACTCGAATAGGATACCCAACAGAGCATCTTGCTAATTCAAATGATATTGAAGGCATAGAAAGTCCAATGTTCTCTACTGGAATTGGTTTGGTTTTGCAAGGATTTAAAAAGCTAGATGATATAAAGGAACCTGTGGTTACTAAATCTATTAAAGAAGAAGTTACAAAGCACTCAAATAGAGAACGAAGAGGAACTTTTTTTGATAAGTTTTTAACTAAAGCACAAGGGTTTTTTACAGATGAAAATTAATTACAATTAAAATAATATTATGGAATTTGATATGCCAAAAATGGAATTTGACTTACCGAGAGACTATAACTCAATTATAAAAGTTATTGGTGTTGGTGGTGGTGGAAGTAATGCAGTAAATCACATGTTTAACCAAGGAATTGTTGGTGTAGACTTTATTGTATGTAATACTGATCGTCAAGCACTTGATATTTCTCCTGTGCCTTATAAGATTCAATTAGGAGCTCAATTGACTGATGGTAGAGGTGCAGGAATGCTTCCTGAAGTTGGAATGGCAGCAGCTAATGAGAATATTGATGAAATTCGCGATTTACTTTCAAAGAATACTAAAATGGTATTTGTGACTGCTGGTATGGGTGGTGGTACAGGAACTGGAGCTGCTCCAGTAATTGCAAAAGTAGCAAAGGATTTAGGTATTTTAACTGTGGGTATCGTAACGATTCCATTTAATTTTGAAGGAAAAAAACGCCGTCTCCAAGCAGAGGAAGGTTTGAATAAAATGCGTGAAAATGTTGACACACTTCTTGTGATTAATAATGAACGCTTGAGAGAATTTGGAAAAGATATGTCTCTTACAGATGCGTTTTCCTATGCTGATGATATTTTAACTGTAGCGGCAAGAGGAATTGCTGAAGTAATTTCTGTAACAGGAGTAATAAATGTAGATTTCAATGATGTGAACACTGTCTTAAGAAATAGTGGTCACGCAATCATGGGTAGCGCAAGTGCTGAAGGTGAAAATCGTGCTCTTGAAGCGGTTACATCTGCTCTTTCATCTCCTTTACTCATGGACAATGAAATTGATGGGGCTCGCTATGTATTATTAAATATTACCTATGGATCTAAAGAAGTGATGATGGATGAAATTACTGAAATCACCGATTATATTCAAGAAGCTGCTG
>Ga0208223_1000087_pt1 | contig 23131 bp, 16 predicted proteins | sample LakMenE07Oct09ns_FD_150678 | JGI IMG/M metagenome (GOLD analysis project Ga0208223, IMG submission 150678) | Freshwater microbial communities from Lake Mendota, WI - 07OCT2009 deep hole epilimnion ns (SPAdes) | ecosystem: Environmental > Aquatic > Freshwater > Lake > Epilimnion/Euphotic zone ...
TCCTGTGCCGCCTCCTGTTACAGATACAATAGAATAGGTTGATGTTGCACTTGGACTTACAGGAATGCTTACTGGATTTGCACCTGTTGCAGTATAATTATTTGTTCCATCCGTTACTGTTACTGTATAAGGAGCTGTTCCGTCCGTTACTGCAACACTTAAGTTTGTAGAAGAACCTGAACAAATTGTTGCATCACCAGTTAAAACAGATGATGACGGTGGAGGCACTACTTGAGGGTTTAATAGTTGTGCTGCGGGAGTTGTTACTGTTAAGCATGAACCACAAGTTGAACCGCCAGATACACCAGCTTGTTGAAGAGAGCTTACAGTTGTTGCAGTACCAATATAACCAATCACTGCTCCTGTCGCATCCCAAACAAAATTAAAGTTGCTATTTGGAACCCATGTTGTTGTTGTTGACATTCTAAAAGTACCGATAACAACACCTGTTCCAGCTGGAATAGGAATAGTGGGTGCAGTTACTGATGTAAAAAAGGCTGCACTAGAAGAATAATTTAATTTTCTTGTACTTACAGTATAAGGAAGGTTAATTGTAATATTAGGCCAACCTAACCATTCTGGAATAGTATTATTATTCAAGGCAAGCCATGAAACAGTTCCAGTTGTTAAGCCCGCAGCGTGTACACCACGAATAATAACACTGTTGAATTTAAATGGAACTGTTCCTAAATTTGTTAGACGAACTTGGAAGTCTGCAGTATTGGTGGTTGAACTCAACCACTCCATATCCATTCTAATTGAAGGATTTATTGATAAATTTAACACTTGTGCTACACAGTTTATATCGTTACCTGTATAGGTGCCAGAAACTGTATAAGTTTGACCGTTGTTTGCCCATGTATATGAGCCATTAACGCCGGTAACTGTTGTTGTATTAGTAGAACTTGGTATTACTGTTACTGTTGCAGACCCGGTGTTCCCTGTGCCTGTTCCTCCTCCTGTTACAGATACAATATTATATGTAGAAGTTGATGTTGGACTTACGGGAATGCTTACTGGGCTTGCGCCTGTTGCAGTATAGTTGCTATTACCATCTGTTACTGTTACTGTGAAAGGAGAAACGCCTCCAGTTACTGCTACACTTAAATTTGTAGAAGACCCCGCACAAATAGTTGCATCACCTGTTAAAATAGATGATGATGGGGGAACTACTTGTTGATTTAATAGTTGTGCTGCGGGAGCTGTTACTGTTAAGCATGAGCCACAAGTTGAACCGCCAGATACACCAGCTTGTTGAAGAGAGCTTACAGTTGTTGAAGTACCAATATAACCAACCACAGCTCCTGTCGCATCCCAAACAAAATTAAAGTTGCTATTTGGAACCCATGTTGTTGTTGTTGAAATTCTAAATGTGCCTATTACAACACCTGTTCCAGCTGGAATAGGAATAGTGGGAGCAGTTGCTGATGTAAAAAAGGCAGCACTTGAAGAATAATTTAATTTTCTTGTACTTACAGTATAAGGAAGGTTAATCGTAACATTAGGCCAACCTAACCATTCTGGAATAGTATTATTATTCAAGGCAAGCCATGAAACAGTTCCTGTTGTTAAGCCCGCAGCGTGTACTCCACGAATAATAACACTGTTGAATTTAAATGGAACTGTTCCTAAATTTGTTATACGAACTTGGAAGTCTGCAGTATTGGTGGTTGAACTCAACCACTCCATGTCCATTCTGACTGTTGCATCCTGAGCTCTTAAAAAGCTTGATGTGAATAAACAGAAATTAAAAAAGAGAACTAATAAAAATAAATTATTAAAATTTGAGTTTTTCGTTGTTTTCATAACTAATTTATTAATGTAGGTGAGTGATTAAAGTTAACCTCCAAATTTAAAAAAAAATATCGTAAAAAAAAATTTTTGTTTTTAACTAATTCAGAGACATGCTTTTTTAAAGTAATTACACTTTTTTTGTCCCAATAATTTCTTTAGATTTTTTCGGCTATTCTCTTTTAAATGAAAACTCCCCACCTCCTTGTTTTAAAATCAGCAGATTTTTTTGAGGTATAAATTGTATTTCCACGCCAGCAGGAGAAAATTCAAAACTATCTTTTCCAATTAACTCTAAAGTAAATGAAGGCTGCCCTGTTGCTTGAGCAATTAGGGAGAGAAAATCTTTTGTGATACTTATTTTTATTGGAATTTCAGGATTTGCATAAGAACCGAGGTATTTATCTAAATCTTCAGATCTTAATTCTAGTTCAGAAAAAGAGGGCAATTGAAGTGGTAAATCAAAGCAAGTGCTTAATGCTGCAATAGCAATATCATTATTATTAAATCGTGAACCGTTGGATGTCAAAGCAATTGAAATCTTTTCTTCTGGGAAAATGTAAAGAAAAGAACTGAATCCATCAATACCACCGGTGTGACCAAATCCTTTTTTATCGTAAAATGGGACAGGAAAAATACCCATTCCATACCCATCTTCTAATTTCGTCATTTGTTCTAAACTTGCAGTATTTATTATTTTTCCTTCAAATAAGTTAGATATAAAAAAAAGTAGGTCTTCTGTTGTAGAAACAATGCCTCCAGCTCCTAGTGAAACAGAAGAGTTAGTTTCTTTTTCAAGCTCCCACTTTCCAGAAAAACGATAGGAAGCACACTCATTTTTTGCTAGCTCCAGTTTCTTTCCGAAATAAGTATTTTTTAATGCTTGTGGCTGAATAATTTTAATGTCTAAAAGTTCTTCATACGATTTATTATAAATTTTTTCAAGAATAAAGCTCAATAAGATATAATTTGAATTACTGTATTCTGCCTTGCTATTTGATTTAAAATCGCTTCCACTTGCTTGAATGATTTCAAGCATTTCTTTTTGAGATTTTGAAGCAGTATAATAGTTAAAATAACTTGTATCATTTGTAAAGTTATGAATGCCGCTGCGGTGATTTAACAAATTCCCGATGCTTATTTCCTTCGCACTAGTAATTTTTGGAAAAAAGCGATTAATGTTCTGTGTTAAGCTTAATTTATTCTCTTCAATTGCCTGAAAAATAAGACAAGCAGTAAACATTTTAGAAATGGATCCAATACGGTATTTTGTTAGTTTATCAGAAGATTTTCCACTAGCTAAGTCTGCTTTTCCTATAGTCTTGCTGTAGGTAACTTTTCCATTCTCTGAAATGGAAAGCGAGCCCATAAAACGATTATTTACGTCAAGAATCTGAAATAAACTATCCAATGTAAGAAACTTTTGTTCTTGTGCAAAAGAGGTAGCTGAAAACAGGACAAAAAGAAAGGAAAAAAAAGAACGAGATTTCATTTACATAAGTAAATTTAAATAAAAATCAGCGAATCAGGAATTGGAATTTGTGAATATTTTTCAATGCTATACTCGTTCCTCTAGCAACTGCGCGAAGTGGGTCATCAGCAATATGAACTGGAAGTGAAGTTTTTGCACTAATTCTTTTATCTAAACCTCGCAACATTGAACCACCACCTGCAAGATAAATACCTGTTTTGTAGATGTCTGCAGATAACTCTGGAGGAGTCATTTCTAAAGCACTCAAAATTGCCTCTTCAATTTTTGCAATCGATTTATCTAAAGCATGAGCAATTTCTGTATAAGAAACCAAAATCTCTTTTGGAATTCCTGTCATTAAATCTCTACCTCTTACCGCATAATCTTCAGGTGGATTTTCAAGTTCTGGTAGCGCTGCACCAATTTCAATTTTAATTTGTTCAGCAGTTCTTTCACCAACAAGAATATTATGTTGCCTTCGCATGTATTCTTCAATATCATTTGTAAAATCATCTCCTGCAATTCGAATTGATTTATCACAAACAATTCCTCCCAAAGCAATTACTGCAATTTCAGATGTGCCTCCACCAATATCGATAATCATATTTCCCATTGGCTCTTCTACATCGATTCCAATTCCAATTGCTGCAGCCATTGGTTCGTGTATGAGGTAAACTTCTTTTGCTCCAGCATGTTCTGCAGAATCTCGAACAGCGCGTTTTTCTACTTCGGTTATCCCTGAAGGTATACAAATAACCATACGCAAACTTGGCTGAAATAAGGTTCGTCCTGGATTAATCATTTTAATCATTCCTCGAATCATATGTTCAGCACTTGCAAAATCTGCAATAACACCATCCTTTAAAGGACGAATAGTTTCTATTAACTTATGTGTTTTGCCATGCATTTGTTGCGCTTTTCTTCCAATAGCAACAATTTTTCCTGTTTGTATATCTTTAGCAACAATTGAAGGTTCGTCAACAACAACTTTGTCATTCCAAATAATTAGTGTATTGGCAGTTCCTAAATCAATTGCAATTTCTTGTGTTAAAAAACTAAAAAATCCCATGTTTATTTCTTCTTGCTTTTTGTGTGATTTATGCAGGTAAAACGCATTATAATAGCGATAAATTGCATTTAAATGTAAATATACAAAAGTTAATGTTTAAAATGTCGAATTCCTGTAAAAACCATTCGCATTTTTTCTTTGTTGCAATAATCTATTGATAATTGATCTTTTAAAGATCCTCCAGGTTGGATTACTGCATCTATTCCTTCCTTATGCGCAATCTCCACACAATCTGGAAATGGAAAGAATGCATCGCTTGCCATTACTGCATTTTTAAGGTCGAAATGAAATGATTTCGCTTTATGAATAGCTTGATTTAATGCATCAACCCGAGAAGTTTGCCCTGTTCCACTTGCGAGTAATTGCCGGTTCTTAACAAGAACAATTGTGTTAGATTTTGTATGCTTTACTAATTTATTCGCAAATAGCAAATCAACGATTTCATTTTCTAAAGGTGCATTTGTTGTTTTTACTTCTAGGTCATCTCGACTTTCAGATTTTTCATCACGATCTTGTACTAAAACACCATTCAAAATAGTTCTATATTGTAATTTTGGCAACTTCACTTCTTTTTGAACTAAAATAATTCTATTTTTTTTAGATTTCAGTAGTTCAAGACCTTCTAGATTATATCCTGGCGCAATTAACACTTCGCAGAAAAGCTCATTAATTAATTTTGCCGTTTTTAAATCAATTTTGGTATTTGAAATAAGTATTCCTCCAAACGCACTTACTGGATCTGCTTCCAATGCTAAAACATATGCTTCTTCGATACTTGGTCTTGTAGCAATTCCACAGGCATTATTATGTTTTAAAATTGCAAATGTTGGACCTTCATTTTTAAATTCTTCAATAAGGGCAACTGCTGCATCCACATCTAATAAATTATTATATGAAAGTTCTTTCCCATGTAATTTATCAAATACAGCATTTAAATCCCCGTAAAACTTGCCTTTTTGATGTGGATTTTCCCCATATCTTAGTGTCTCGTAATTGGAAATGCTCTCTTTGAAATAAGCAGTGTCTTCACCTGCAAAATATCGATGAATCAAAGTGTCGTAATGAGAGGAAACATGAAATGCTTCAGCAGCGAATTTTTTTCTTTGTTCATATGATGTAGCACCGTTTTGATTTTTAAGGAGCTCTAGCAATTCAGAATAAAAGTTTACTGAAGGAATAATCACAACATCTTGGTAATTTTTTGCTGCAGCACGAATTAATGAAATTCCACCAATGTCAATTTTTTCAATGTTTTCTTCGTGACTTCCACCAGCTGCAACTGTTTCTTCGAAAGGATATAAATCTACAATTACCAAATCAATTTCGGGAATTCCATGTTTTTGGATTGCTACCTTATCACTTTCTAGGTTGCGTCTATTTAAAATGCCGCCGAAAATTGTAGGGTGTAATGTTTTGACTCTTCCGCCAAGTATTTCAGGAAAATTTGTAAGCGATTCAACTGAAACCACAGGGATTTCTAAACATTCTATAAAGGCCTGTGTTCCACCAGTCGAATAAATAAGCACCTTGTTTTTGTGAAGTTCTTGAACAAGTTCTGCTAAGCCTTCTTTGTAGTAAACAGAAATAAGTGCTGATTTGATTGATTTTAAACGGCTCATGGGCATTAAAAATGAAGAGTAAAATTAATATAATTTTTTGCTTTTAGTTTTCAAAAATCTATTTTAGATGAATTATTTTCATCTCCTGATTTCTTTGAAAAATATTTTGGGAGCAATACTTGTAAAAACAGAAAAAATCTTTAAATTTGCTACCCCTATCAAACGGATTTTCTTTAAAACGTAAAGGAAATGATTTGAAATACAAGCGAGAGTAGCTCAGTTGGTAGAGCACGACCTTGCCAAGGTCGGGGTCGCGGGTTCGAATCCCGTCTCCCGCTCGTCGATTGCTCGAGTGGTGGAATCGGTAGACACGCCGGACTTAAAATCCTGTGCCTGTATGGGCGTGCGGGTTCAAGTCCCGCCTCGAGTACAAAGCCCTAACTTTATTGTTGGGGTTTTTTGTTTTTATGAAACTTGTCAATTGGCTTCCACCTTTGACTTGTAGCGAAATCTCGAGTGTTTTTAATGCTCGGGATTTTTGTTTAAGAAAGCGTTTTACAAACATTTTAATAAATGGTACTATTTTTTAACTTTGCTTCATAAGAATTTATTAGTTTTTCAATGAGCATAAAAAGTTACACTTTTGAAGATTGGTTAAAACGTTAAAAATTTGTTTTTTACAATCCAATTTTTTACGTTTAAGTGGTTATTTTGTATTATACTTGGATTATCATCATTTTAAACCTTGAATTAGTAATATTATCTAAAACACATAAAATGGACTTTAGAATTGAAAAAGACACCATGGGAGATGTTAAAGTTCCGGCTAATCGCTACTGGGGTGCACAAACAGAACGTTCTAGAAATAATTTTAAAATCGGACCTGAGGGTTCAATGCCCATAGAAATAATTCACGCTTTTGCATATCTAAAAAAGGCAGCGGCACAAGCAAATTGTGATTTAGGGGTTTTAACACCCGAGAAATCAGTGTTAATTTCAAGCGTTTGTGATGAGATTATAAGCGGGAAACACGACACAGAATTTCCCTTAGTAATATGGCAAACCGGCTCTGGAACACAATCAAACATGAATTGTAATGAGGTTATTGCAAATCGTGGGCACGAAATTTCTGGGGGAAAATTAACAGATGAAGCGAAAGCGCTTAACCCGAATGATGATGTGAATAAATCTCAATCATCCAATGATACATTTCCTACAGCGATGCATATTGCGGCATATAAAATGGTTGCAGAAAAAACACTGCCTGGCTTAGTACATTTACGAAATGTGCTGCAATCAAAGGTAGAAGAGTTTAAAGACATTGTTAAAACAGGAAGAACACATTTTATGGACGCAACACCCTTAACTTTAGGGCAAGAATTTAGTGCTTATGTCTGTCAAATTGATAAATCGATTCGCTGCATCAATAATGCATTAGTAGCAGTTTCAGAATTAGCATTAGGAGGAACAGCCGTTGGAACAGGCTTAAATGCTCCTAAAGGATACGATGTTTTGGTGGCAAAAAAAATCGCTGAATTAACGCAGCTTCCTTTTATTACAGCAGGGAATAAGTTTGAAGCTTTGGCTGCTCACGATGCAATGGTTGAACTTTCTAGCGCACTAAAACGAAGTGCTGTTTCTTTAATGAAAATCGCAAACGATATCCGAATGCTGTCTTCTGGCCCTCGCTGTGGAATTGGAGAATTAATTATTCCCGATAACGAGCCTGGCTCTTCTATTATGCCTGGAAAAGTGAATCCAACACAACCAGAAGCGCTAACAATGGTATGCGCGCAGGTAATGGGAAATGATGTTGTTGTATCAATAGCTGGTGCAAGCGGTCATTTTGAATTAAATGTTTTTAAGCCTGTTATTGCAGTAAATGTTTTACAATCGGCACGACTTATTGGTGATGCTTGTCTTTCTTTTGCTGACAATTGTGCTGTTGGAATAAAAGCAAATTTACCCATTATCAAAAACCACTTAGAAAACTCACTCATGTTGGTAACAGCTCTCAACACTAAAATTGGTTATTACAAAGCGGCAGAAATAGCAAAATATGCCCATAAAAATAGCACAACACTGAAAGAAGCTGCGGTTGGTTTAGGGCATGTTACTTCAGAAGAATATGACGCACTCGTTGATCCCTCTAAAATGATTGGTTAATTTAATTCCATGAATAAAACAGTAAGCGTTAATCTCTTTATTAGCGTATATAAAAATGTCGCTTTTCTTAAAAAGGTGCTGGATTCAGTAAAGCAGCAGTATTATAAAAATTTTATTGTTACGATTCTGGAAGACGGTGAATTTGACGATATGCGGGAGTTTATAAACAATGTAAAATCTACTTTCCCGATTTTTCATTTTAGCCAAAAAGACCTTGGCTTTAGGAAAAATAAAATATTAAATGCAGGACTTAGAAAAAACACGGCGGAACTTTGTGTTTTTATCGATGGCGACTGTGTTTTACACCCAAAATTTCTATATGAATACGTGCGGTATTTTGATGGGGATTCCGTACTATTTGGAAAAAGAACCTACCTCGATCATAAGACAAGTGCTTTGTTGTTAAACACAAATATAATTGTTCCAAGTAAGTGGACAATGTATAAAAATAAAAGTAAACACGTAGAAGAAAGCTTTTATCTTCCTTTTAAGCCCGTATTAATTAAAAAACACCATTATTTAATTGGAAGCAACATGGGTATTCCTTTTTCTACCTTAAAAGCAGTAAATGGATTTGATGAAGACTTTACTTTTGCGGGGTTTGGTGAAGACTGTGATATTGAGTGGAGAATTGCAAATGAAGGTTTTTCTTTTTTGAATTTAAAACACCACGCAATACAATTTCATTTAGACCATGAAAGGGCCAATCGTGAAGAAGAGACAGCGATTAGTCGGCAAATGTTTGAAAGAAAAAAAAGGGAAGGTTTCTCTTTTTGTAAACATGGTCTGAACTAAAATAATACTTTGAAAAACCATCTGCTGTTAAATCAAATTTGATTATCTCTTTCTAGTTTAAATTTAAATGTAGAAGGATAAATTGTAAAAAAATTGTTTCGAGAAAATAACTTCGGTATTAAACTAAAACAAGCAGGGAAATTATTGTTTTTATGAAAACAAAAGGAAAAGTATGAGAATATAAATAAAAATTGATATCTTTAGGTGTGCCAAGAATGTTTTTTGGACGATTTTACTAACCTAAAATTTATTATTATGCTGTGTCCTATGCTTATCGTCGCTTTATCTCTTGCATTAATTGTGTTAATGGGAGGTTTGTTTTTATTGGCTTATAGTAAAAAAGAAGCTCTTGGAAAGTTGAGTACAATTGCTTCTTATGTTGCAATTGTCTTTGGAGCTGGAGCTTTTGTTGGCGGTTTAATTTGTGCAACCTTGTGTACACCGTGCCAAAAATCTAAATGTGGTAATGACAGAATGGAATGTTCCAAAGACAAGAAAGAATGTTTCGAAGTCAAAATGGAACGTTGTGAAAAAGATGTAAAAAATGAAAAGAAAGTAATAATTATTAGAGAGTAACTTCTTTTTTATTTTTAGGAGTATTGTTTTGAATGCCTTTTGCATTCAAAAATTTCATTATGAAAGTCTTAAAACTCTCATGCTTACAGGCCGTTTACAGCCATTCTATTCGTTAATTCCAAGAATGCAGCAGCGTATTTTTCCTTAAATTTCTTCTCTCTGTTCGAAAGATCTATTTGTGTTAGTGCAGCCAAAACAGTTTCCGCTTCAATGGTTTTTCTTTGAGCAAAGTAAGCCTCAAGCAAATTGAAATAAATAGATATTGTTACATCTTTGTCTATCCTTGCTTTCTTGTCTAATAAATCAGATTCAATTAAAATATTTTTGTACGCATCTACTGCAGTATTTAATTTCTGTGTCGCTAATGGCTCATTCGTTAGTAATGATTTCAATCCGATCATTTGATTGTTATATGCCTCCATAATATCAGCATGAGCATCGTTTTTAGATTTCACATAGTCCAATGAGCTGGTTCTTGGCGTAACTTCATAGCCTATTTGATCATTCACCAAATGATTGATGAAGCTTAGATTTTCTTTCAATATACTTTCCTCAGATTTTTTAAGTAAAAAGGTGAAGTCCGCTGATGGTGAGGTCTTTTGTGAGGTCGATTTATAAGTTTTAAATTCAGTGAATTCTGTTGGAGCCAAGAAAATTACATCTTGATTGTTCGTGTTTGCAACGCGAACTGACATAGGATGACGAAAGTTGTATTCGATATAATAATAGGTTACATCGTATGTAGTGGATACATTGTTCACTCGAGAAACTTCTTTTTTGATTTCTGATTTAATCATCGGTTGAGAATGCTCAAATCCTTGCAATGTTACCTGATACGTCAAGGCATTCATGTCGGATTTATTAAACCCATCAATTTTTAAATAAGTTGCTGCTAATGATGGATAATCGTAGCTTGTTTTTAAAACTGGTGGTGAAATAGTTTTTCTGTAGGGTGCTCCTACGTAATCTTTTACAGGGCGATTATTCTCATTTAACAACTGTTTTTCAACAATTTTAAGCGCAGTAGATTTTTCATCCCACGCCTTCATTTCTCTTTCGTATTTATCATCGGCAGCTTTAATTTTAGCAGGATATTCCGACATTTCTCTTTGGTAATCTGCCTCTGCACGTGCTTTGTCGGCTTCAAATAATGCAAGTAATTTATTGTTTTCTGCCTCATAAGTCGCAGTAATTGAAGAGTTATAATTTTCAACCTTTGGCGACACTGGTTTCAATGGAAGTTTAATAAAATTATACGTGATATCTTCCGACTTAATGTTTTGTGCAGTAAGATTTAATGTGAGGATAAGAATAAATAGGAATAAGAAGTTTTTAAACATAATAAGAGGGAATTATTTTGAGTGATTTGGATGCAAAATTACAGATAATTATTCAATTTAACCAGTTTGTTTACTAAAAGAACTTACCGTTCGCGCTTGGTTCTCTAACCATTTATAAACTTAAAAAAAATTTGCATAAAATATAATTGAAATTACCTCTTGGATTTATTGCTCTGCAACTAAAGTTTTAATTGAGTTAAAACAGGCTTATCTACAGTTGTGTTCTAAAAAACTCCTAAATAATCCCTATTTTTGTTGCTAAAATTAAAAACCCATGTTAAAAATTAAAGTTGCGAATCCTGTTGTAGAATTGGATGGAGATGAAATGACCCGTATCATTTGGAAGTTTATCAAAGAAAAGTTGATTCTACCCTATTTAGATTTAGATATTCGCTATTATGATTTAGGTATTGAAAAAAGAGATGAAACAAGCGATCAAATTACAATAGATGCTGCAGAAGCAATAAAAAAATACAAGGTTGGAATTAAATGTGCAACAATAACGCCTGATGAAGATCGCGTGAAAGAATTCCAATTAAAATCAATGTGGAAATCACCAAATGGAACAATTCGGAATATTTTAGACGGCACCGTTTTTCGCGAGCCAATAGTTATGAAAAATGTACCGCGATTAGTGACAAACTGGACGGCGCCCATTATTGTTGGTCGACATGCATTTGGGGATCAATACCGCGCTACAGATGCTGTTTTTAAAGGGAAAGGGAAATTAACAATGACTTTTACTCCAGAAAATGGGGGCGAAATTCAATCCTTTGATGTCTACAATTTTCAAGGTGATGGTGTTGGCATGGCGATGTATAATACAGATGAATCTATTAGAGGCTTTGCTTATAGTTGCTTTAACATGGCGCTTACAAAAAAATGGCCGCTTTATCTTTCTACAAAAAATACAATCTTAAAAAAATACGATGGACGCTTTAAAGATATTTTTGAAGAAATATACCAAGCAGAATTTAAAGATAAATATGAGTCGCACGGAATTGTATATGAACACCGCCTAATAGACGACATGGTGGCTTCGGCCTTAAAGTGGAACGGAAACTTTGTTTGGGCTTGTAAAAATTACGATGGAGATGTTCAATCTGATACTGTTGCCCAAGGTTTTGGTTCATTGGGTTTGATGACATCTGTATTAATTACACCCGATGGGGAAATAATGGAAGCGGAGGCTGCACATGGAACCGTAACGCGCCATTTCCGAGATCACCAAGCTGGAAAGAAAACTTCTACAAATCCTATTGCTTCAATTTATGCTTGGACAAGAGGCCTAGCTTTTCGAGGAAAATTAGATGGAAATCAACAATTAATTGATTTTTGCTTGGGCTTAGAAAAGGTGTGTGTTGAAACAGTTGAGTCTGGAATAATGACAAAAGATCTAGCGGTTTGTATTCATGGCAACAAAGTAAATCATGGAGAACATTACGTTTATACGGAAGAGTTTTTAGATGCGCTAGATGCTGGTTTAAAATTAAAAATGAATTAAATTTTAAATGAGGCTTATTTTTTTTCTTTTTATAGCGCTAAACTTGGTTTCTTGTAAAACAATTAGTGTGCTTGCGCCGGTTCATTCAACAATTGCGCCACCTCCTATAAATCAAGCAGTATCTTCTTTAAATATTCCTGTTGAAATCGAAATGAAAAGTTATTTAAAAATGACAGAAGAGGCGCTGCCAAAAAAGTTTATAGATAGTATCTACCAATGTGAGGGTGTAAGCCTTTCTTATATTTTTATTCGGGAACCTATTGATTTTAAGTTTAAAAATTCTAGTATCGATTATGAAGTAGATGGAAAATTTGAATTAAAATTAAATTATTGCCCCAAGTGCCATGAACTTTGGGATAAAAACGGAAGCTGCACTATTCCAAGAGTTTATGTAAGTTGTGGTAGTGGAAACGAAGCTATGCGCCGCGTTAAGGTTGCCTACACAACAAACATTTCCTTGGGAGAAAATTATAAGTTTAAATCAACAACAGAATTAAAAAAATTCAATATCCTAGACCCCTGTAAAATAACCCTTTTTAAATACGACGCTACACCTGAAGTTGAAAAACAAGTTACTACACAATTAGTTGCCCTTGAAGACTATATTGATAAACAGATTGAGGCGCTTGATGTAAAAAGCTCCTTGAAAGATGTTTGGACCGAACTACAAAAAGGGCTTCCTATTTCAACGTATGGGTTTTTATACATTCAACCAAAATCAATAGGAATGAGTGAGTTAGAATTTAGAAATAACAAGGTTTTTTTAGACCTACACTTAGCTGCTTACCCCTTTGTTTCTACTGAAGAGCAAAAAGAGAAAATTAGTGCCTTACCCCCATTAGAAAAAACTGGTGGAAAAAGTGGGTTTAATTTAAACCTCGATATTCGCGCTTCTTATGATTCGCTTTCTGCTTTTGTAGAGAAGGAATTTGTTGGGGAAGAGTTTGATTTTAAAGGAAAGAAAATCTTTGTAACAGGAATCAAAATCAGTGGTGCCCAAGATCAAAAACTCGTTTTTAAAATGGATTTTGATGGTGTAAAAAAGGGGTCGGTTTACTTAACTGGAACACCAACATTAGATACAATCATGCAAAAGATTAGTATGAAAGAGTTGGATTTTGACATACAAACAAAAAGCGTGCTACTCAAAACAGCCAAATGGATGTTTAATAAAAGGATTTTAGATGAGCTAGAAAAAAATACTATTTTTGAATTAAAAGACCTTCTCAATGAATCAAAATCAAACATTGTCTCAGCAATTAATACAGAAATCACAAAAGGCGTAAAAATGAGTGGTGCAGTAAATAAAATAAGCATTAAGGAAATCTATTTAGACAAAGGAAACCTGCTTTTACGCTCAGAGGTTAAGGGAACACTTAAGATTAAAATAGATTAACAAAGGCCTTATAACCTTATTGAGGAATTTTATCAATCCGATTTTGGTGTCTACCTCCCTCAAAATGGGTTTCTAAAAATGCCGTGAGAATTTCTATACCTTCTTCATTTGTTAAAAAGCGTGCTGGTAAAGCCAAGATATTAGCGTTGTTGTGTTGGCGCGCTAAAACAGCAATTTCTTTTTTCCAACAAAGAGCGCTTCGAATTCCAGAATGTTTGTTGGCCGTCATGTTAATCCCATTTCCAGAGCCACAAATCAAAACTCCAATTGATTGCGGATTTACTGCAACAGCTTCCGCAACTGGATGCGCGAAGTCCGGGTAATCAATGCTATCTTCTGAATAACAACCGAAGTCTTGTGTGGCTATGTTTTTTGATGCTAAATGCGCCAATAAAAATTCTTTTAGTTGAAATCCCGCGTGGTCACAGCCAAATAATATCATATTGGGGTTTTTATGGGTTTAAAGTTAAGCATTGTAATGAAAACAAATCACATCTTATCAACAGTCAAAAAAAATTATTTTATAAGCGCCTATTTATTAGTTGTTTGTGTTTTAACTTATGAACTTTATTTTGGTTTAAATTGTTAATTAGTGTGAATATCTATTTATATGTTTTTCTAGGACTTCTTGAATTAAATTACAATCAAAAATGTAGTTTTTATACTGCAGTAAAACTTGTTGATTTTTCAACACAAAATAAGAACAGGATTTGAACTCTTTTACTATTAACAATTAGTTTTAATTATAAACAGAGCACTCTTTTGGGCTTTTAGTTGTTTTTTGTTAATTATTTAATAAACAATATTTTAAATAAGGTTTTCTTGTTAACAAACACCGACAAAACTGTAATATCAATAAAACCAAATTTTTTAAATATAGTTATGAACTTATCAACACCTTTAATAATAATAATAAATCTTTTTAAATTTTAATTAAATAAAAAAATCTATAATTAATTATATACTTGATCTAACTTACTTTGTTTTGAAATTAAGGGTTAACTTTCCTAAAAATAATAATTATACAAAAGAGTATAAATAATTTGTTTTAAACTTTTAAGTGTTTTAATTTCGTAAAATGCAGAATTCTTTCGATAATTTACTAAATCAAATTGATGCTTTTATCAGAAAGTATTACAAAAATGAATTAATAAAAGGATCTTTATTTTTTGGGATTATTTTATTATTTTCTTTTTTACTGACAACAAGTATTGAGTTTATTGGAAGATTTGGATCCTTCACTAGAGGAATACTTTTACTAAGTTTTATTACATTAAATATTATTGTTTTAATCAAGTATTTTCTAATCCCTTTTACGCGTATTTACTCATTTGGAAGAAAAATAAATCATTTACAAGCAGCAGAAATTATAGGTAAGTTTTTCCCTGAAATATCTGATCGTTTAAAAAACACTTTACAGTTAAATGACGAGCTTGAAAAAAATGAAGGAAATTTAGAATTACTGAGGGCTAGTGTTTCACAGCGCGCCCAAAATTTAAACATTATACCTTTTACTTCTGCAGTTAATTACAAGGAAAATAAAAAATATTTAAAATATATTTTACCACTTTTTTTAGTATTTGTTTTAATTGCTATTTTTATTCCATCTTTAATAACTCAAGGTACAAAACGTGTTATTAATTATTCGAAAGAATATAAGGAGTTAGCACCCTTTCAATTTGTAGTAAACACTGATAAATTAAAGATAGAGGAGGGTGAAGATGCAGAGATTAACTTACTGTTGAAAGGTGTGGTTTTACCAGAAACAGTTTATTTGGTCTGTGAGAACGGCACGTTTTTAATGAAGAAAATTGCAAGGAATTCTTATCAATCATGGATTAAAAAACCTAAAAATAACAAGATTTTTTTTTTTAAAGCAAACGATTTTGTAAGTAAGAACTTTATTTTAAATGTGACTGGAAAATCTGTATTAGGAAAATTACAAGCAACATTATCCTATCCTAAATACCTTGGGAAAGAAAACGATGTTATTAATAACGTTTCAGACTTAACGATTCCAGAGGGAACAACTATATCTTGGTCAGTTTTCACAAAAAACACAAAAAACACACAGGTTTTTTGGAATAATGAAAAAAAAACCTTCACTACACAAGGTTTTAAGTTTGAAAAAAAAATAATGAACGATGTATCATTATTATTTAAATTAAGTAATGAGTTTAAGGAAAAAATAGATTCGTCTAAACACACTATTAGTGTAATTAAAGACGCTTTTCCTAGTATACAGGTTAGTGAACAAAAAGATTCTGTTTCTAATGGACTTTCCTATTTTAATGGAGAAGTTTCGGACGATTATGGCTTGAAAAACCTTCTTTTTGTTTACACATTGATTCATGAGGACGGAACAAAAAAATCAACACAGCTGTCTGTTCGTCCTGTTTCGGGCAACCAAGTTCCATTTGATTTTGCTGTAGATTTTAGAAGAGAAGATGTAAAACTAAATGACAGAATAGAGTATTATTTTGTTGTTTATGATAACGATGGCGTAAATGGAAGTAAATCGAGTAGAACACAAACACAAACATATAAGCTTCCTGGTTTGGAGGAACTCAATGATAAACGAACAGAAGACCAAGAAAAAACTAAGGAAGATTTAAGTAAGCTTTTGGAAAAAACAAAGGAATTTCAGAAGAACATTGAAAAACTTAAAAAAGAGGCTTTAAACTCAAAATCAAGCGATTGGAATAAAATGAACAAAATCAATCAATTAAAAGAAGAACAGAAAAACATAATCGAGTCCTTAGAAAAAGCCAAAGACGAAATGAATCAAAGTGTTGAAGAGAAAAATCAATTGTCTGAAACTGATAAGGAGATTTTAGAAAAACAAGAAATGATAGATAAGCTTTTAGAGGAGTTGATGGACGATGAGCTGAAAAAACTCTTAGAAGAACTCGAAAAATTAATGGAGCTAAATAACAAAGAAGAAATCAAAGACAAAATTGATGAGTTAAAGGAATCATCTGAGGTTATGAAGAAACAACTAGATAGAAGTTTAGAAATGCTTAAAAAACTTCAAGTTAATGAGAAAATAGACGACATTGAAAAAGAACTTCAAGCACTAGCAAAAGAACAGGAAGAATTAAAGAAAGCCATTGAAGATAAAAAAGAAAGCAAGGAAAGCGCCCTTAAAAAGCAGGAAGAAATTAACAAAAAGTTTGATGAAATAAAAGAGGATTTACAGAAACTAAAAGACTTGAATAAGGAATTAGATAAGCCAATGGATATTGGTGCACCTGACTTGTCTGAACAACAAATAAGCGATGATTTAAAGGACTCAAAAGAATCTATAAATGAAGGGAAAGACAAGCAAGCTGGAGATAAACAAAAGTCTGCAGCGGATGAAATGAAAGAGCTTGCTGAACAGCTTGATCAAAAGCAAAAAGCCGCAAATAAAAAACAAGAGGAAGAAGATATTGATGCGCTGCGTGCTATTTTAGAAAATTTAATAACCTTGAGTTTTGATCAGGAAAAACTTATGCAAAGCTTCACGCGCGTTAAAACTGGTGATCCTGCTTATTTGCAATACGGTCGCAGACAAAGAAGAATTATTGATGACACAAAACTGGTGAAAGATAGTCTTATGGCCCTGGCTAAACGGCAGCCTAAAATTGCAACTTTTATTGATAAAGAGCTTCAAGCAATTTTTAGTAATCATTCTCTTGCGATTGAAAATATCGACGACCGTAACAAGCGCGAGCTAAACCAACACCAGCAATTAACAATGACATCCTACAATAATCTGGCCTTGCTGCTGAATGAGGCACTAGAAAGTATGCAATCTGAAATGAAAGCAGATCAGCCTGCAGGTTCTTGTGATAATCCTGGAAAAGGAAGACCAAAACCAGGGGCCTCCCCTTCTCAAGGCGATATGAAAGAAATGCTTAAAAAACAACTTGAGCAAATGCAAAAGGGCATGAAAGAAGGCGGGAAAAAACCGGGAGAAAAACCAGGTGAGGGCTTAGGCAAGAAGCCCGGGCAAGGAGGAGAAGGTGGAATGGGACTTGGAAACAAGGAAATCGCTAAAATGGCTGCGGAACAAACAGCAATTAGACAGCGTTTAGAAGAGTTGAGAAGCAAGCTTAATAAAGACGGAAAAGGACTCGGAAACAAATTAAATCCCCTTTTAAAAGAGCTCGAAGAACAAGAAAGAAGTCTTATAAATAAAAACATTGATAAGGAAACAATTAATCGTCAAAAAGATATTCTTACAAGACTCTTAGAAAGTGAAGATGCATTGATGGAAAGAGGGTTTGAGGAAAAAAGAGAATCAAAATCAGGAAAAGATGATAATTCTGGTAACAAAATTCGAGTTGATGAGTATAAGAAACAAAAACTGAATCAACTTGAATTGTTGCGCTCAATCGACCCGGCCTATCATAGGTATTATAAGGAGAAAGCAAGTCAATATTTCAACGAGAATTGAGTTGTAATTTGTTTGTAACTAGTTATGAAAGAGGACTTTACAATAATAGAAAGAATTAGAATCCCCAGCAATCACAGCTCTTTAAAAGATGTTGAAAAATTAGTAGATGCCGTTTGCGCTAAACTAAATGTGGATGAAGATAATTATGGCAACGTTTTAATTGCTGTAACAGAAGCCGTAAACAATGCAATTGAGCATGGAAACGGTAGCATTTCTGATTTAATCGTAGAGGTTGCTGTTGGTGATACCACTCACTCTTTTTGTTTTAGTATTACAGACGAGGGCCTTGGTTTTGACTACTTAAATCTTCCTGACCCCACCGCTCCAGAAAATATTTTAAAGGAAAATGGTCGCGGAATTTTCTTAATGAAAAACTTGGCTGATGAGGTTGAGTTTAACGAGAAAGGAAATAATGTTACTGTTTATTTTAATAAATGATTGAATTTGAATTTTTAGAGTGTGAAATTCCGGGCTTTGATTCGGAATTTTTCGTTTCTGCTATTCCCGATTTGATTCATTTAGAAAATAAAGAACTTGGAGATGTTGCCCTGCTTTTTTGTACTGATGAGCAAATGCTCAAAATGAATAAGGAACACTTAAACCATGATTATTATACAGACATCCTAACCTTTGATTATTGCACAGATAATATCATCTCTGGTGAACTATTAATATCGTGGGATACCGTGCAAAGTAATGCAGTGAAATACAATGTAGATAAACAAACAGAACTTAAGCGTGTTGTTTTTCATGGTATACTGCATTTATGTGGATACAACGATAAAAAAAAAGAAGAAATACAAGAAATGAGATCAAAAGAAAACGAGTGTTTGGAGAAATATGTTTCACGTGAAACATAAACCCGTCTTTTTCTTTTTGTTTCACGTGAAACAAAAAACATGTTAGATAGATACGATGTAATTGTTGTAGGTGCCGGTCATGCTGGTTGTGAGGCCGCAAATGCAGCTGCAAAGATGGGTAGTAGCGTTCTGCTTATTACAATGAATATGAACACAATAGCCCAAATGAGCTGCAATCCAGCTATGGGAGGTGTTGCTAAAGGACAAATTGTACGCGAAATTGATGCGCTTGGTGGTGGTTCGGGAATTGTGAGCGATAAAAGCGCAATACAGTTTAGAATGCTAAATCTTTCGAAAGGACCAGCAATGTGGTCTCCTAGAACTCAAAATGATAGAATGCTATTTGCTGCAGAATGGCGCTACTTGTTAGAACAAAACAAGAATGTTGATTTTTGGCAAGACATGTGCAACGGCGTTATTATTGAAAACAATAAAGCAGTAGGCGTAAAAACAGGTTTCGGCTTGAATATTTATGCGAAATCAATTGTACTGACTAATGGCACGTTTCTAAATGGTTTAATTCATCTCGGGGAAAAGCAATTTGGCGGTGGTCGAGTGGGCGAAAAGGCTTCAACGGGTATTACAGAAGACTTATTGGAGTTTGGTTTTGAGAGCGGAAGAATGAAAACTGGAACTCCGCCTCGTGTTGATGGTAGATCTTTAGATTATACTAAAATGGAGATTCAATTGGGCGATGATAAGCCCTCAAAGTTTAGTTATGGCAACACAAGCTCCCTAAAAGAACAGCGCGCCTGCCATATTACGTATACGAATCAAGAAACACACGACCTTCTAAGAACAGGCTTTGATCGCTCTCCAATGTTTAATGGTGCTATTAAAAGCTCTGGGCCGCGCTATTGCCCGAGTATTGAGGATAAGATTAATCGCTTTGCAGACAAAGATCGCCATCAGATATTTGTGGAACCGGAGGGCTGGAACACAGTAGAAATTTATGTGAATGGTTTTAGTACTTCCTTGCCTGAAGAGGTGCAGCTCAGCGCTATGAAAAGTATTCCTGGTTTTGAAGAGGTAAAAATGTTTCGGCCTGGCTACGCGATTGAATATGATTTCTTTCCCCCAACGCAACTAAAACACACACTGGAAACTAAAAAGGTTGAAAACCTCTATTTTGCAGGACAAATTAACGGTACAACTGGCTATGAAGAGGCAGCTTGTCAGGGATTGATGGCAGGAATTAATGCGCACCTTAAAAACACCGAGCAAAACCCCTTTATTTTAAGCAGAAGCGATGCCTATATTGGTGTTTTGATTGACGATTTAATCACGAAAGGAACGAAAGAACCTTATCGGATGTTTACAAGTAGAGCGGAATATAGAATTTTATTGCGCCAAGACAATGCGGATATCCGCTTATCTCATCTTGGTTTTAAAATTGGCCTGGCGGATGAGGCCCAGTTGAGTCTTGTGGAAGCCAAAATAAAGGGAACTGAAAGTTTTAAAAAAGACCTCCGCGCTATTGGGATTAAACCAGAAATTATAAATCCTTTACTTGTAGAAAGAGGCTCGGCAACTGTAAATCAACAAGTTAAGCTAACAACAATTTTGTCGCGCCCCTTAATTGGACTGGAAGATTTACTACCGCTTTCTCCAGAAGCACAGCAAAAAGCAGAAGAACAAACAAAGCTCCACCCGGACATTGTAGCTCAAGCCGAAATACAGTTAAAATACGAGGGTTATATTCACAGAGAGGAAGAAATGGTCTTGAAAATGAAGCGCCTTGAGGACGTTCTTATTCCAAATGATATTGTTTTTCAGCAAATGAAAAGCTTAAGCACCGAAGCCATTGAAAAGCTTTCTAGTATTCAGCCAGCAACGATCGGTCAGGCCTCGCGTATTTCTGGGGTTTCACCAAGTGATATTTCTGTTTTGCTGATTTACTTAGGGCGCTAAATAGCTCGGAATTATTTTATTATAAGGTGCTGGAACCTATAAAACGATTTTTCATTAATTTAGTAATGAATAGAATTATTGTTTGATACTATTTTTATTTATTAGCATTAAAACCCTGAATGGGTTTCATCTGTTAACGATGGACAAAGTCCATCGGGAATAGAAATTAACCAACATTAGCATTAAAACCCTGTAAGGGTGTCATCTATTAACGATGGACAAAGTCCATTGGGAATAGAAATTAACCAACATTAACAAAGCCCTGAAAGGGCGAAATATTAGCATGGGACAGTCACTAGTAAAAAATTATATCCACATCGTGTTTAGTACGAAATACAGACAACCTTTAATACAACAATCAGTAGAAAGCGAACTTTATAGTTATTTAGGTGGTATCTGTAATAAGTTAGGATGTCAAGTAATCAAAGTAGGTGGTTTTACCGATCATATTCATATCCTTTGTTTGCTTTCCAAAAAAATAACATTAGTAAAATTACTTGAGGAACTGAAATCACATTCTTCTAAATGGATAAAAACAAAAGGTGAAGCATACTCAAATTTCTACTGGCAAGATGGTTATGGAGCATTTTCAGTTAATCCTTCAGATGTAGAAACAGTTAAAAATTATATTGCAAATCAAAAAGAGCATCATAGTAAAAAAACATTTCAGAATGAATACAAGGCTTTTTTGAAAAAATACGAAGTAGAATACGATGAACGATATGTTTGGGATTAATATTGTTCTAATATCACACCCTTTCAGGGGGTTTAACTATAGGATACATTATTCGATTTATACAAAAAACAGTTGCCCTAGCACCTCATAATACAATAAACCCAATAGCTCCTAAGACACCACTCAATATAAGATTTTTCCGTAACTTTCGGCAGTAGTTTTTTAATACAAAGCGCTATTTGCCATGCAAAACCCAAAAAAAGTCGTGTTTCTTGATGCTGTGCACCCCGTTCTTATGGAGCGCCTTACCGAAATAGGTTTTTTGTGCTTGGATTACTCAAAAGAACAAAAAGAACAGGCCCTAGCTTCTTTAAAAGATGCTTTTGGAATTGTTATCCGCTCTCGTTTTACCTTGGACAAGGAGCTACTCTCCCCACTAAAAAACCTTAAGTTTATCGCAAGATCTGGATCTGGTTTGGAGAATATTGATACGGCCTACTGCTCAGAAAAAGGGATAGAACTCTTTAATTCTCCAGAGGGAAATAGAAACGCTGTTGCTGAGCACGCGCTTGGAATGCTACTTTCACTGATGAATAAGCTTAATAAGGCTGACAAAGAGGTTAAAAACGGACTTTGGCTGAGAGAGGAAAATCGTGGCGAAGAATTAAGCGGTAAGTCTGTAGGTATTATTGGATATGGAAACAATGGCGCTGCTTTTGCAAAGGTTTTAAGAGGCTTTGATGTAAAAGTGATGGCTTACGATAAATATAAAACAGGTTTTGGTAGTCATTTTGTGCAGGAATGTACCCTGCTGGCGCTAATGGAACAAGCTGATATTATTAGTCTTCATATACCCTTAAATAAGGAGACATTATACCTTATTAATACAAGCTTTATTGAAGCCCTCCAAAAACCAATTTATTTACTCAATCTTTCTCGTGGTAAAATCGTATCTACAACGGATTTGGTTATCGGAATGAAAAATGGCAAAATCAAAGCTGCTGCCTTAGATGTTTTGGAATATGAAACCAAAAGCTTCGAAGATTTTTTCGAGCAAAATTTACCAGAAGAGTTTGCTTATTTAGTAAACCATCAAAATATTCTCTTAAGCCCACATATTGGTGGTTGGTCTGTAGAAAGCTATTTTAAGTTGAGTTCTGTGTTGGCAGAAAAAATAGTTGCATGGCATAATGTGATTTAATACAAGCTTAAACAAAGTCCTCACTTTTTACACAATAAAACTCAAATACACAAATCACACAAAAAGCAAAGTTTTTTAAATAATAAACGAAACCCCTATTCTAGTCACTCAAAACAGCGAAATATTCATCCATTCATTTTTTTTTTGCATTTAAACCTCCTTTTTTTTGTTTTTCTTAAAATAATTTATAAATTTGGAGCAATAATCTATAATTAACAAAAAAATAACATTGATTTCATTTATATAATAAATAGTAAAAGTTATGATTAATTCTACATTCTTACAAACTAAAAACAACAACATGAACAACTCTACAACATCAACCTTAAAGAAGTTTTTTCTTTCTGTAACACTAAGTATTATTTGTGTAGTAGG